>OCVV012865641.1_pt1 | contig 40027 bp, 35 predicted proteins | sample 1539721 | NCBI WGS metagenome assembly OCVV01 (sample SAMN02144230, study PRJEB22623) | gut metagenome | biome: sheep rumen | host: Ovis aries | place: New Zealand | reverse complement strand
AAATACGACGTCATCATGGTGGATGCCTATCAGGACATTACCATTCCGTTTCAAATGTCGACGATAGAGTTTTTCACGCAGGTGCGGGAGCACCTGAACGAGGGCGGCGTAATGGTGGTCAACATGAATATGCGCGACACCGAGGAGGGAAACATCAACGAGTATCTTGCGGATACCATTTCGGCGGTGTTTCCCCATGTCTACACGGCGGATGTGCCGCACTGCACCAACCGCGAGCTGTTCGCCTCCGTTTCGGGAGATATGATGACCGCCCTGCAGCGCAATATTTCCGCGCAGCGCGATTCCGAGCTGCGCGCCGCCATGGTTCAGCTGTCCGCCGATTTAAAAAAATACGATGCCGGCAGCCGGTGCATGACGGACGACAAGGCGCCTGTGGAGGTGCTGGGCATGCGGATGATCGACGATATCATTCAGGATGAGATGCGCTATTACAAGGACATTTATGCGCAGAACGGCATACAGGGCGTGCTGGATTCCTTTGGATAAGCGGAAAACAGGCGGCGCATGTCTGCAAAAATAGAAAACCGGAAAAATCCCGCGAACGGATTTTCCGGTTTTTTGGCGTCCCTGAAGGGATTCGAACCCCCGACCTACCGCTTAGGAGGCGGTCGCTCTATCCAACTGAGCTACAGAGACATTTTTGCTGTATTCGTCTGCACAAAAGCAAATATAGTATACCTGATCGGATGAAAAAATGCAAGAGCGGATGTGCGCGCGGCACAAGCGTCCTCTGCGGAGAGACTGCTTTTTTGACGCACAGCTGCAGCAAAAAGGTGATTGCAATACGAGGGAAAAAGCATTATTATTAAGACAGATGAATCCTTGGCATAGAAGGAGAGACCCCGCATGCTGACAGAACACAAGCAGAATATGATGCTGGTCATCAATCCCACCGCGGGCAAGAACCGCGCGCGGGACAATGTATTTATGCTGATCGACTATTTTTTCAGACACAACTATCATGTCACCGTTTTTCCGACGCAGGGGAAGGGCGATGCCTGCCGCTTTGTGGCGGAATATGCGCCGCATTACGATGCGCTGGTATGTGTCGGAGGGGACGGTACGCTCAATGAGGCGGTTACCGGACTGATGTTCAGTGAGAAGCACCGGCGCCCGCGGCTCGGCTATATTCCGGCGGGAACAACCAATGATTTTGCCAATACCCTTGGCATCAGCAGTGAAATGGAGGTTTCTGCCGAGCAGTTCTGTATCGGTGATGCGTTCCGCTGTGATATCGGCCGGTTTAACGGCAAATATTTCACCTATGTGGCAGCCTTCGGCATTTTCACGGAGGTTTCCTATGAGACCCCCCAGCCGCTCAAAAATGCCCTCGGGCATGCCGCCTATATTCTGGAAGGCGTCAAATCGCTCGCGTCCATCCAGAATTATCACCTGAAAATCACCTGCGACGGAGAGAAGACGGAAGGCGATTTTATCTATGGACAGATTTCCAATTCCACCTCGATTGGCGGCATCATGGACATCGGACACACCGGCGTGCAGCTGGATGACGGCTTATTTGAGGTGCTGATTATCCGCATGCCGGTCAATGTGATTGAACTGAACAACATTGTCTCAAGTCTGATGTTTCAGAAGGTGGAGGACTCTCCCTATATCTTTTTCCGCCGCGCCAAATCCGTGACGGTGGTGAGCGAGACGCCGCTGCCGTGGACGCTGGACGGAGAATCAGGCGGCAGCTTCAGCTACTCACAGGCGGAAATCATGCCCGGTGCGGTTACGTTTAATCTGGCGGCACTGCCGAACGAAAAGAACATCCCCGCACAGCAGACGCTGACCGAGCTGAGCGCAGACAGCACATCGCCGCAGGCGTCGGCAGGAGGAGACGGGAAATCCATTCCGTGAGACGGATTGTTTGGTTTTCCCCCAGACACAAACCGCCGAATCGACCGTTTTTTCTCTGTTTTGCCGTTTTGACGGCGCAGACAGAATCGTAATATACTGATTTGCAGAAAAACAAAACACAGACGCAAACGACACATGCATTGCCTTTTGAGTGTGTAAATCTGATTACGGTACGATCTTTTTGCCGTATCAGTAAACAAAAGGTGCTGCATGTGTCTTTTTTTGCGTCCGTTTCAAACCAAAAGGAGCGATCCGTTCATGCCAAAAATCAATTTCAGCGGATGACCGTTGCGTTTTTGACAGTCGTTGTCACCGTGCACGCCTATGTGTTGTGGCATGGTTCTCACAGATGTTTTTATTCAGCCGCTGTTTTCCTTTTTCAGAAAGCAACGGCCTCCTTCTTTCTGCCGAAAAATGCAATGCGGCGGAAAAGGGCAAAAGCACCGCAGTCAAATGTGACCACAGTGCTTTTGTGAATGAGGAATCGTGTTGGTTGAAAAAATATGAGATCATCGGTCATTTCGTTGCTTTCGCCGGACAGCAGGTTTCCTCTGAGAAAGCACAGCATGGTGTGACACATGCGGAAATAACCGGTTCTCGCTATTTGGCTGTATCCGGGTTTTCGGTTCGGCCGAGGAGATAATCGACGGACACACCGTGAAAATCTGCCAGTTCAATCAGTGTGGCGGTAGGGATATCAATATCGCCGCGTTCATAGTTGCTGTAAACGCGCTGACTGCATGACAGAATTTTCCCCATTTCTGTTTGCGTAATGTCCTTATCCTCCCGCAGATCACGGATTCTGTGATATGTACGCATGAACCACCCGCGCCCCCTTCCCGAGTGATGATGTTATTATATAATAAAATGATTATTTTGGGTATATTTAGTGGATATTTCGCTAAGACAACATTTCCCTATGAGTTATTATACAACATCACACCCGCGAACTTTGTAAAAAATGAGTCTCATATATCTAAATGACTGAAAATGGAAAAGAGAGATAAATGCATGAAAGGTGATAAAGGGGCGTCGAGAAACGCGATGAAAAGAAAAGGAGGCACACAGGGACAGGGCCTTTTGGAAGAAAATAGAAAAGCCGGCATCTGTGCGATGCCGGCTGAGCTTATCCGTTTCAATAGCGATTTTCAGTTAAAGCTGCCCTCGCCGTATTGCGCGAACAGCGATTCAACGCGCGCGCGCAGCTGCGGAAACTGCGAGAGGGAGGGATCGGTTTGCAGCAGCTCTGCCGCGGCACGCTGTGCCTGCTCGAGCAGGCGGGTGTCACCGGCGACATCGGCGAGCTTCATCGGCGGCAGACCGTGCTGCCGTGTGCCGAAAAAGTCGCCCGCACCGCGCATCTCCAAATCCTTTTGAGCAATGACAAAGCCGTCGTTGGTGCGCACAAGGGTGGTCAGACGCTCGCGCGCCTCCGCGCCGCGGTCTGCGCCGTAGAACACACAGTACGACTGGCGGCGTCCGCGTCCGACGCGCCCGCGAAGCTGATGCAGCTGCGACAGACCGAAGCAGTCGCCGTCCTCGACGACCATCAGCGTGGCGTTCGGCACGTTGACACCGACCTCGATGACGGTGGTGGAGACGAGCACATCAATGCGGCCGGCGGCAAAATCCGCCATAATCTGCTCCTTTTCCGCCGCCTTGGTGCGCCCGTGTACGAGAGACACGCGCCGCTGCGGCAAAACCTTTGACAAGCGCTCCGCAGCGCTCTCCGCACTGGTCCGCCCGCTTTCCCCGTCTCCGACGAGGGGGCACACGACATAGACCTGTCCGCCCTCGGCGCACTGGCGATCAATAAAGCGGTCGATGCGCGGGCGCATATCCTCGCCGACCGCATAGGTTTTGATTTTCTGCCGTCCGGGCGGCAGTTCGTCGATCACGGAAACATCCAGATCGCCGTAAATGAGCAGGGCAAGCGTGCGCGGGATGGGCGTTGCGGACATGACGAGCAGATGGACATTTTCCCCTTTTGCCGTCAGGCTCGCGCGCTGACTGACACCAAAACGATGCTGCTCATCGACCACCGCCGCCGCAAGGTCGCGAAAGTGCACCGCCTCGCTGAGTACCGCGTGTGTGCCGATGATGACCGAGCAGGTGCCGTCCGCAATTTGCTGCTGCATATCGCGCTTCTGCTTCGGGGTCAGCGAGCCGACGAGCAGACCGCAGGAGACATCCAGCTTTTGAAGCAGGGGCGCCAGCGTCTGCATGTGCTGCTGTGCGAGCAGCTCGGTCGGCGCCATGATGACCGCCTGTCTGCCGTTTTTCGCGGCGAGATAGCAAAGCGCTGCCGCGACCATCGTCTTGCCGGAGCCGACATCGCCCTGTACCAGACGGCTGAGCGGACGGCCCGCTGCGATATCCAGTGTGCACGCCTCAATCGCACGCTGCTGCGCACCGGTCAGCGCAAACGGAAGGGCGCGGTAAAACGCATTCAGGCTGAGATCGCGCAGCAGTGCGCCGCTTTTGTCCGAACGGCGCGCGCGGAGAAAGCCCAATCCGCACGACAGGAGAAACAATTCCTCAAATGCCATGCGCCTGCGCGCCTGTGCGGCCTGCTGCATATTCTGCGGGCGGTGAATGTCGCTGAGCGCGGCGCGAAGCGGGGGAAAACCCTGCCGTTCACGAATTGCCTGCGGCAGGAAATCTGCCGGGCCGTCTCCTGCCGCCGCGGCGAGCGCGGCATCTGTGACGCGGTACAGGTCACGCTGATGCAGACCCGCAGTCAACGGATAGATCGGCACGACGCGTCCGGTGCGGCTGCCTGTTCCCGTCGGTTCAAACTCGGGCGAGAGCATGACAAAGCCGCGCGCCTCCGCCTGCACTTTGCCGTAAAAGGCATATTCTTTGCCGGTTTCCAGCGCGCCTGCCGCGTATTTTTGGTTGAAAAAGCGCAGAGACAGCGTGCCGCTGTCGTCATACACCTTGCAGCGCGTCACATCCATGCCGCGCCGGATATGTGCCGTCTGCGGCGCGGCCCCCACGACTGCGTGAATACACTGCTTTTCCCCGTCGATCAGCTGGCGAATCGGTGTGATGTGCGTCCGGTCCTCATAGCCGCGCGGATAGCACAGCAGTGCATCCGCCAGTGTCGCAATGCCGAGCTTTTCGAGCAGCTCGGCTTTTTTCGGTCCGATACCGCGCACAAAGCGCACAGGCTCCTGCAGTGTCATATCGGATAGGTGCGCACGACCTTGGCGACCACGCCGAGAATGTACGCATTGTCGCCGGGGATCGGGGAATAAGCCGGATTTTCCGGCATCAGCCAGATGTGGCCGTCCCGCTGCTCGAGCCGCTTGCAGGTCGCCTCGTCCTCAATGACGGCGACCACAATCTGCCCGTCCTGCGCATAGTTCTGGCTGCGCACGACGATGTAATCGCCGTCGAGAATACCCGCTTCTATCATCGAGTCGCCGCGAATGCGCAGCGCAAAAAACGGACCGGGCCTGCCGTCCAGATCGGTGTGCAGCACGCCCTCCGCCTCCTCGACGGCGAGAATCGGCATGCCTGCCGCCACGCGGCCGAGAATCGGCACAGCATCGCCGCCGGCGGTTCCGCCCGCGAGCGTGATTGCGCGCGTCTTGCGGTCATCCTTTTCCAGATAGCCCAGCTCATGCAGGCGCTTGACATGCGCGTGCACGGAGGACGGTGAGCGCAGTCCGACTGCCGCACCGATTTCCCGCACGGACGGCGGATAGCCCTGACTGGCTGTGTATTCGCGGATGAAGGACAGAATCTGCCTCTGCTTATCGGAGATGCCCCGCATACTACCCCTTCCTTTCCAAACCAACGAATCTGCTGCTTCTATTGTACCGGATTCGGAACCAAAAAGCAAACATATGTTTGTCTTTTTGCGAAAAAACCGAGGCGGACAGCGGATGTTTTTCGACATGTCGATCAATAAAAGAGAATCTGTGCCCCACAATCGTAAAATTCCCTTGTCCCGGATACAAAAATATTATAAAATAGATACTATATACGAGCATGTAAGCGTTACCCCGCGCTCCGGCGCGGAGACCTGACCGGGGAACGAAACAACGCAACCGGATTTGTTTGCATAGAGGAGGAATTGTAATGACGATCAAAGCCGATCTCGGAACGATAAATATCTCACCGGATGTTCTGGCGGATATTGCAGGGTATGCGGCGATGAGCTGCTTCGGCGTCAAGGGCATGACGATCCGTTCTGTGTCCGACGGCATTGCACACCTGCTGCGGCGGGAGAACATGTCACGCGGCGTGCGCATTACCGAAGCGGAGGACGGCGGCGTCAACATTGATCTGCACCTCGCGGTAGAGCACGGTGTCAACATTGCAACCATCTGCCGTTCGATTATCAACGAGGTTCGCTATAATGTTGAGAAGATGACCGGTATTGATGTCAAAAACGTCGACGTATATGTCGATGCCATTCGGGCGGACTGATAAGCTGTCCATGGATGCGCGTGACGCGCTATCATGATAGAAGGAGGCAATTTCATTGTCAAAACTGATTGACGGACAGCTTTTCTGCGCAATGGTGATCGAGGGCGCGCTGTCTATTGAAGAAAAGAAAGAAGAAGCCAACGAACTGAACGTGTTCCCGGTGCCGGACGGCGATACCGGTACCAATATGTCGCTGACCATGGCGTCGGCGCGCAGTGAGGTTTCCAAACTGAATGAGCCGGAGCTTTCCGCGGCGAGTGCGGCGACTGCGTCTGCGCTGCTGCGCGGTGCGCGCGGCAATTCCGGCGTCATCCTGTCGCTGCTGTTCCGCGGCATTTCCAAGCATCTGAAGAAGTGCAGCACGGCAAACGGACAGGATCTGGCACTTGCCCTGAATGAGGGCGTACAGGCGGCCTACAAGGCGGTTATGAAGCCGGCCGAGGGCACCATTCTCACCGTGTCGCGCGTTGCGGCGCAGCACGTGGTTGAGCTGTGCCAGTCCAATCCGGAAATCGACTGCGGCGAGGTTCTGCGCGCCGCCATCGACAGAGGCCATGAGGCTCTGGCAGAGACCACCCACCAGAATCCGGTGCTTGAAAAGGCGGGCGTCGTCGACGCCGGCGGCTTCGGCTTCCTGACGATTCTGGAGGGTATGTATGATGCCTACAACGGCATTCACAAGGAGCGCAAAATCGCGGAGCCGGAGCAGACCAAGACCGGCGCGACGTTCTCCGACATCAAGGACGAGGACATCACGTTTACCTACTGCACCGAGTTCATCGCGGAGCGCCGCGACAAGTCGCGCAATGTACAGCGTCTGCGCGCGTTCCTCAACGACATCGGCGACAGCCTGGTTGTTGTCGATGATGACGACATCATCAAGGTACATGTACACACCGACCGCCCGAATGAGGCGCTGGCAGCCGGCCTGAAATTCGGTCAGCTGCTGACGGTCAAGATCGAAAACATGCGCCAGCAGCACTCCGCGAAAATCGTGGAGGAGGCCGCCGGACTGCAGAGCAAAGAGCGCAAAATTGCCGAGCCGGAGAAGCGGTACGGCTTTGTCTCGGTCGCTGCAGGCGAGGGCCTGATCGGCGTGTTCAAGGATCTCGGCGTGGATGAAATGGTACAGGGCGGACAGACGATGAACCCGTCCACTGACGACATCCTGCACGCGATTGATGCCGTTCCGGCAGAGGTTGTGTTCGTTCTGCCGAACAACAAGAATATCATTATGGCGGCAGAGCAGGCGGTTCCGCTTTGCGAGAGCAAGACGGTGATTATCCTGCCGACCAAGAACATTCCGCAGGGTATTTCCGCGCTTCTGGTATTCGATCCGGAGGCAGAGCCGGAGGACAACCGCGAGGCAATGCTGGATGCAGCAGCCAATGTGCGTGCCGGTCAGGTGACCTATGCGGCGCGCAATTCCGACTTTGACGGCAAGAAGATCAAGGAAGGCGAGTACCTGTCGCTGTTTGAATCCAAGCTGTGTGCGAACAGCCGCAAGCTGGATGACGCGATCAAAAAGCTCGTCCGCGAGATGACCCGCAAAGAGTGCTCGTTCATCAACATCATTTACGGTGCGGATATGACCGAGGAAGACGCGGCGCGTGTCGAGAAGATGGCGCACAAGGAAGCGCCGGACGCCGAGATCACCGTAATCAACGGCGGTCAGCCGGTTTACTACTTCATCCTTTCTGCGGAGGGCTGACCCCGATACATGTCTATTTTTGATATTTTCGCAAAGCTTGAGCAGGAGAAAAAGGACCGCACGCCCGCGCAGCCCATTGACTGGCTGGTGGTCGGCCTGGGCAATCCGGGCAAAAAATACGAGAACACCCGCCACAACACCGGCTTTCGCGTGATGGACGCGCTTTGTGCGAAGCACAGCGTGCGCTGTGACCGCGCGCGCTTCAAGGCGCTGACCGGGGAGGCGATGCTCGGCGGACATCGCGCACTGCTCGTCAAGCCGCAGACCTATATGAATCTTTCCGGAGAAGCGGTGCGCGCGGCGGCGGATTTTTATAAAATTCCGCCGGAGCATATTTTGGTCATTTTCGACGACATCTCACTGCCGGTCGGAACGCTGCGCATTCGCCCGAAGGGCTCTGCCGGCGGACAGAACGGCGTCAAGAACATCATCGCGGAGCTGGGTTCAGAGGCGTTTCCGCGCATCAAGGTCGGCATCGGTGCAAAGCCGCATCCCGACTACGATCTGGCCGACTGGGTGCTGTCCGGCATCCGGGAGGAAGAAAAACCCGCCATGGATGACGCGGTTTCCCGCGCAGTGTGTGCCGTGTCGGAGCTGATTGCAAACGGCGTGCCCGCTGCCACACAGAAATACAACGGAAAGACGGCACAGCCGCAAAACGACAAAAACAACAGATAAAGGAAAAGACACTCTTTGCGGAGAGTGTCTTTTTTCCGGCAGTGCGGCGGTGTGCCGGAAAATTGCCGGATGGAAGGGAGTACCATGCTGCAGCAAATCATAGAAATAGTGCGCGCCTGCGGGGAAATCGTGCTGAATGCCGACCGCACGCAGGCCGAAACGGAAATCAAAGACGGACAGAGCAACAACCTTGTCACCACCTACGACCGCGCGGTACAGCAGCGGCTGCGCACGCAGCTTCTGCAGCTCGCACCGCAGGCACATTTTGTCGGCGAGGAGGAGGACGTACATGAATCCATCGCGCGGGGCGATGCGTTTATTGTCGACCCGATCGACGGCACGACGAATTTTATCAAGGACTATCAGTGCAGCGTGATCTCTGTCGCGATGACGCGCGACGGCGTGCAGCAGCTCGCGGTCATATACAATCCGTATCTGGATGAAATGTACTGGGCACAGCGCGGCAGCGGTGCATTTTGCAACGGAAAGCGCATTCATGTGTCCGACCGTCCGCTCGCACAGGGACTGACGATTTTCGGCTCAGCGGCATATTATGACGAGCTGACGGACGAATCATTCCGTCTGCTGCGCATGTGCTTTGATCGTTCGATGGACATTCGGCGCAGCGGCTCCGCCGCCTTTGATCTGTGCACCATCGCGTCAGGGCGCGCCGAGCTGTACTTTGAGCTGCGTCTGCAGCCGTGGGACTATGCGGCGGGCTCGCTCATCGTGCAGGAGGCGGGCGGACAGATCAGCCGCATCGGAGGCGGCGCGCTCGATCTGACAAAGGCGTGCTCCGTTGTCGCCGCCGGAAGCAGGGTGGACACGCGGTTTTTGTGCAGCAAACCGTAACCGGCAGCGCAAGCGGAACAGACAAAACCGCAGGCATGAAACAGACATGCCTGCGGTCATTTTTTTATGCCCAGATCGGAATGGTGACGACGGCTTTGAACAGATCGCCGTCAATTTCAACATGGCAGCTGCCTTCCATCAGCTCAGCCAGGCTTTTTGCGATGGACAGACCCAGACCGCTGCCCTCTGTGTGGCGCGAACGGTCGCCGCGGGTAAAGCGTTCCATCAGTTCGTCGGCAGAAATGTTGAGCGAGGCGGCGGAAATATTTTTCATCGTCAGCGAGGCGGTCTCGGCGTCCGACTGCAGGTCGATGTAAACCCGGCTGCCCGGCAGCGCATAGCGCGCACAGTTGGACAGCAGATTGTCGAGAATACGCCACAGCAGCCTGCCGTCTGCCCGCACATAGACGCGCGGTTCGGACTGAACGCGCACATCCAGCTGCGCCTGTTCCAGCTCCCCGGAGCGCTCCCCGAGCGCCTGACGAAGCAGCGCGTCGAAGTCCGTCTGCTGCAGCTCAACCTTCATCGCGCCGCTCGATGCCTTCGAGGCGTCAAACAGATCGCCGGTCAGGATGCGAAGACGCTGTGCCTTCTGGTCGAGCACCTCGATATAGTCGCGGGCGGTCGGGTCGGCAATACCGCACTGCTTGAGCAGATCAATGTAGGTGATAATGCCGGTCAGCGGCGTTTTGATGTCGTGCGACACGTTGGAAATCAGCTCGGCTTTCAGCCGTTCGGATTTGACAGCGGTATCCACGGCGTCGTGCAGTCCGTCGGAGATGCCGTTGAGATTTTCCGCGAGATGTGTCAGCTCCGGCCCGGCGCCGGTCAACGCGATGTGCGTATCGCTTTTTCCGGTTCGGATTGCCTCCGCGCCGTCCGTCACCGCTTCAAAGCGGTCAACCGTCCGCATCCCAAAATACAGCAGGCCGGCGATGACAAACGGAATCGGCAGGCGAAGTGCACACACGAGCGGCAGTACAACAGAAAGCACGATCACCCTGCGGCGCAGCGGCGTTTTGCGCAGCTGCGACATCAGCCAGCAGCAGGCGGGGACAACATACTTTTTGAACAGGCGGACGAGCGGGAAGCCGTCCAGCCAACGGCGCAGCTTGATGCGCCGCACCTGTGAAAGCAGGACACCCAGCGTCAGCGCAGTCAGAGCGACGGTTGCCGTCACTGCCGCGGTGTTGATGGCAGGCGTCTGCACATAGTGTGTCAGTTCGCTTGCGGCCAGCACTTCCATCAGCGCAAGCCAGAGACCGAGCGCGCTGAAAAAGACAATCAGCTGCACCTCTGTCCAGATGCGGTCAAACCAGATCAGGTTCACACCGTCCGCCGCCGTGCGATGTCCCGCGCCGCACAGCAGCACGATCAGACAGAGCAGCGAGAGAAGCATGGCGGCACCGACCAGAGCCGCATACTGCCGCAGCCTGCGGCTGCCAGCTGTCCATTCGGTCTGCATGGCGCGCACGCTGCTTTCACGCAGGCCAACCAGCGCTGTGCCGTGTATCTGCGCCCCGCCGATATCCTTCATCTGGGATAATTCTTCCAATTCCGATGCATGCTGCTCCTGCAGATCGCGCACGTCGGCGCCGCTCAGATAGCGGCTCGATAGAGCGGGCGTCCGGCTGTTTTTCATCTCAAGCAGCAGATAGTAGTCGTTTGTGCGCATCTTTTGCCGGGCTGCGGCGAGATCTTCGCTGTCAATATTGGACAACTCAATGGCATCCCACAGATCTTCCACGTTCTCTGCTGCGGCGAGATCCTCGCTGTCAGTATCGGACAACGGTTTGCTGCTGCTTCCGACAAGAATGAAGTAATCGCAGTCGGTCTGCTCCTGAATCTCCTGTGCCGAGCGGCGATAGGCCTCCAACTGCTCGCTGACAAGGTCCTGCGTACAGGCGGCGAACGCGCCGGGATTTTTTTTCAGCCAGAGGCGGAACAGATTCCAACATTCGCTGTCGGCCTCATTCCCGACATCTTCCTGCTGCGCAGCGGCAACCATGCTTTCTATTTCGTTCTCGCCCGGAACAGCGGCTTGATCGGTGCCGGCAGCCGGATAAAGAGCCGGCAGATGTTCCAGCAGCTCCTTGTCGTCGCCGTATTTATTATAGAAGCTTTCCAGAAAGCGCGCATACACCCACGATGCCTTCGTTTTTGTGTTGATGAATGCGCCGGAGCGGATGGATTCCTCATCTCCGCAGGATGCGCTCATCAGCAGCTGCTCTGCGCGGCTGATGAGTTTTTCTGACAAAACAGCGGGCGGAAGGTTCGATTCAAACAGCGCGCGCCCGTCGAGCGACCGGTTTTCCTGTGCCGCATATTCCCAGAGCAATGCCGTTTGCAGCGCGACGAGCGCCGCCATTGCGAGCAGGAGGACGATTGCAGCTGCTCTAACCCGGCAGCTTCGGGTGAAGCTTTTCCACTTTGTAGCCAATTCCCCACACCACCTTCAGATACTTTGGTTCTTTTGGATTGATTTCGATTTTCTCCCGAATGCGCCGGATGTGCACGGCGACCGTGTTTTCCGGGTTATAGGCGGTTTCGTTCCAGACCGCCTCATAAATCTGGGAGATGGAGAACACCTGACCGGCATGACGGGTCAGAAAACAGAGAATGCCGTACTCGCGCGGCGTCAGGCTGACCGGCTCGCCGTCCACCGTGACAGATTTCGCCGCATCGTCGATCTCGAGCCCGCCGGTGCGGAAAACAGATGCCTCGCGCGGCTGCGCCATGCCGCCCAGAGCGGTGTACCGCCGCAGCTGGGAGCGCACGCGCGCCATCAGCTCCGCGGGATTGAACGGTTTGGTCACATAGTCGTCCGCGCCGGCGGTCAGCCCGTCGATTTTGTCCACGTCCTCGCTTTTGGCGGAGAGCATGATGACCGGAATATTCTGCGTCTCGCGCAGAATCTCTGTCGCGCGCAGACCGTCCATGCCCGGCATCATGATGTCCATGATGACCAGATGAACGCTTTTCCGGGCGCACAAATCGAGCGCCTCCGGTCCGTCGTGCGCTTCCAGCGCTTCATAGCCTGCCGCGCGCAGATAGATGCCGATGGCCCGCGCAATGGCAGGGTCGTCGTCGCAGACAAGTATACGGTACTGCATCGTGTGTCCTCCTTGCTGTCTATGGGAATAGGATAGGGGATGTTCCTTTCAAAGGATAGCACAGAAATCTTAACAATTTCTGAAGAAATGAAAAAACCGCGCAAAAAACAGCCCCGCAGTGTTTGCGCTGCGGGGCTGCCATACAGAAAAAGAGATAAGAGAAACAGGTATAATAAATGGGGGAAGATCAAATGTCAGCGGAAAGAAGCGAGGGATATTTCCGCATTGTGATGCATCAGACGCCTGTGTGCGCCCGCCATACGGGGGTCATTCAGGCTGAAGTCTGACGGAATACAGTTGCATTCCTTACGGGATAGATTTGCTTCATCGGTCAGGTACGCGTGCAGCTGCTCCATTCTGCCGGCCTTTGCCATCTGATTGAGTTCGCCTAAGATGCCCATGGTATTCGCTTCCTTTCTTGAATCAGGCGATTCGGATTTCGAAGATATGCGGGCGGACTGCATTCCGCTCCCGCATCTTCGCTTGTATCATATCTTTTTTTCCCGCGTTTGTCACCGCGCAAATTCACCGAATCTTCCGGTCAATTTCTGATTATTTTTTCGAGGTTATACAGAAACAGGGGAAAAGCACTTTTGTTCAATAAAGTTTGTGAGGAAAACCGATCATTTGATGCAAGGATTTCACAATTCCAGACCGGAAAATATTGCTCGTTTGGATGGCGAAAGCAGGAAACCGGCAGAATAAACGTCAAATGTACGGATATTTCGGACAAATTGCACAGAAATTTGAAAGAATAAGAAAAGAAAACTGCAAACAGCAAGCGGAACGGTTTTATATTATGTTTCACACAAAAACGAAATTTTATACCTGTTCACGCAAACTATTTTTTCGGATTTCAGTTAAAAAATGCGGAAAACCGAGGATAATGTCACAAATGTGCAAAAAGGAGTGCCGGAAAAAACAAAAAAAGTCCGCCTCACGGAGAGACGGACGAAACGATATGTTCTTCGGAAAGAAAGCTGCGCAGCTGCGTGAGATCCGGCAGCACAGCGCGGCACAGTGCGAACATTTCCCCGGTGGGCGGCAGAAGGTCGGGGATCATAACCGGCTGCATTCCCGCAGCCGCGGCCGCACGGATGCCGTTGTACGAATCCTCCACGGCAATGGCACGGTGCGGCGCAACCTGCATGGCGCGGCACGCCGCCGTATAGATATCGGGAAACGGCTTGCTGCGGGCGATGCGGTCGCCGCCGAGCACATGGGTGAAGAAATCATACAGTCCCGCCTGCCGCAGCTCTTTCTCGACCGTGGCCTGACGGGTGGAGGAGGCGAGTCCGACCGGAATGCCGCCTGCGCGCGCCCATTGCAGAATTTCACGCGCGCCTTTTTTGAGCGGAATCCCCTCGCGGTCCGCGATGGCGTGAAAGACACGGCTGACATGGCTGTTAAACGCTTCTGCGGGAAAATCCGCCCCAAAGCGCGCGCACAGCATCTCACCGGTGTGCCGGCGCGTCGTGCCCACACTCTGCAGAAACAGATCATCCGCCTGCTCGATGCCGTATTCGGGCGCGAGCTGCCGCCAGCAGCGGCGAACCAGCGATTCCGTGTCGAGAATTACACCGTCCATGTCGAAAATCAGCGCCGCGACCGACCGTTTGGACCCGCTCATCGCAGCACCTTCCGGATAAAGGTATACAGCAGCGGCTTCATGTGGTCGATGGTGTCCGGCCGGTGCTCGATGATGCTCGAATAGCACACCGAGCCGCACATTTCAACGACAATAAAGAGGAGATTGAACCGCTCCTGCGCGTTGCTCACAGAGGCGAGCGGCGTTGCAAGCAGGCGGCCGGCAATCGCGTGCCACAGCGGATCGCTGCCGCCGTTGGCGCTCAGGCTGCGCTCAATCAGCGGCCACGAGAAGTTTCGCTTGATCAGCCGCAGCATATCCGTGTGCTCCGTGAAATATACAATAATCCAGTCGGCAAAGGTGATGACATTTTCCTCAAATTCCGGCTTGAGGTTGCGCTCCGTGTAATCGAACGCCTGACGAATAATGTCGTGGCTGATGCGATAGAGAAGCTGCTGGAGCAGATCGTCCTTGTCGTCAAAATACAGGTAGAACGTCCCCTTTGCGACGCTGGCTCGCTCCGCGATTTCGCTGATGCTGGTTTTTGACACACCCTTTTCCAGAAACAGGGTCTGCGCGGCATTCAGCAGATTGTTCTTTTTGATCTCTTTTTTTTGATCGATGCGTTCGCCCATACTGCGCCTCCGTTTCGGGCAAGCGCCCCCGATTTTTCCTGAACACAGTATAACCCGATTGCCCCTCCGTCCGCAAGCGGTGCATCGGCGGAAAATGCAAATTCTGCAAAATGACCAACGGTCAGAATGGAAATGAGGCAAAAGTCGGCGGGTTGCATATTGACCATTGGTCAGTTCTGGTTTATACTGATTTCGCTGGAAAAAATGACGAGGGGTCATTTTTCGAAAATCGGCGTACCTGCCGACAGAAGAATGGAGAACAAGGAAAGGGGCGTACACAGAAATGGAGCGTATGGCTCATTTTGTGGTCAAACGCAGAGGGCTTGTGCTGGCGGCGGCCTGTGTGCTGCTGGTGCTGTCCGTCCTCGGCTACATCGGGACGCGGATCAATTACGATATTCTGAGCTATCTGCCGTCCGATCTGGAGTCGATGGAGGGCGAAAGCTATCTGGAGGACGACTTCAACATTGCCTCCACCGCAATGGTGACGGTGGAAGGCATGGATACCGCAGACCTGCTGGATCTAAAGGCGGAGCTGGAACAGATTGACGGCGTGAGCAGCGTGTTCTGGACCAGCGATGTCGTGGATGTCACTGTGCCGAAGGAGATGCTGCCGGAAGAGGCGCGCGATATGCTCTACGGCAGGCACGATTCGACGATGATGATGGTTCGGTTTGACGAATCGAGCGCATCGGACAAAACCATGGCCGCGATCACGCAGATCAAGAAAGCGCTGCGCAAGGGCTGCTTCCTCGGCGGCATGTCGGTCATTCTGGAGGACACCAAGGAGCTGACCAATGAGGAACTGCCGAAATATGTGCTGTGCGCGGTCGGTTTCAGCCTGATTGTGCTGTTCCTGTTTATGGAGAACACAGCCGTGCCGCTGATCTTCATGCTCGGACTGCTGTTCCCGATTGTCTATAACTTCGGCAGCAATCTCCTCCTCGGAGAGATTTCCTTTATTACACAGGCGCTGGCCGCCGTGCTGCAGCTGGGCGTCACGATGGATTTCAGCATTTTCCTGCTGCATCGCTATCAAGAGGAAAAGCTGAATCTGCCCAACGAGGAGGCGATGATCTCCGCCATCTGCAAGACGAGCACGGCGATCATGTCCTCATCGCTGACGACGATCGCGGGCTTCCTCGCGATGTGCACGATGTCGCTCAGGCTGGGCTTTGACATCGGCGTTGTCATGGCAAAGGGCGTTGCGCTCGGCGTGCTGAGCACACTGACCATTCTGCCTGCGCTGATTATTTACTTTGACCGCATCATTGAAAAGAGCCGCCATCCGGTTCTCACGCCGCATATGGGCGCTGTGACGCGCGCGATTACCCGCCGTCCCAAGACAATTCTGGCAGTTTTTCTCCTGATTTTTGTCATTTTTGGCCGCGCGCAGGGATTGACCAAAGTATATTATACGCTGACCGACAGCCTGCCCCAGACGCTGACCGGCATCGAGGGCACAAACAAGCTGGGCGAGGATTTCGATATGCCGAGCTTCCATTTTGTCATTGTGGATGACAAGCTGGATACGGCGGAGATGAAGCAGCTCGCCGATGAGCTGGATGCGGTCGACGGCATCAAGGCGACGCTGTGCTATGAAAAATTTGTCGGCGGCAGCGTGCCGCAGACTGCGGTTCCGGACGATGTCGCTTCGCTGTTCCACGCGGGCGGACACCGCCTGATGATGATTACAACGGAATACAAGCCGGGCACGGATGAGATGAATGAACAGGTCGCGAAGATGACGGACATTGTCAAAAGGTACGACAACAACGGCATTCTGACCGGTGAGGGTGCGATGACAAAGGATCTGATTGTCACCTCCGACCACGATTTCAGCGCGACGTCGGTGACCTCAATCGTCGCGGTCTTCCTGATCGTACTGCTGACGTTCAAGTCGATTTCCGTTCCGACGCTGCTCGTGCTCGCCATTGAGGGCGCGATCATGATCAATCTCGGCATTCCGTATTTTACCGGTTCGACGATTCCGTTTATCTCGTCGATTGTCATCGGCACGATTCAGCTGGGCGCAACGGTCGACTATGCGATTTTGATGACCACCCGTTTCCGCGAGGAGCAGAACAACGGCCTGGAGCCGCTGGAGGCGGCGACGGTTTCTGTCGAGGCGTGTGCGCCGAGCATTGTGACGAGCGGTCTGACCTTCTTCGCGGCGACCGTCGGTCTGGCCTTTGTGTCCAAAATCGACCTCATTCGCAGCCTGTGCCTGCTCATCAGCCGCGGCGCAGTCATTTCGATGATTGTCATACTTCTGGTGCTGCCGGCCCTTCTGGTACTGCTCGCGCCGGTCATTCGCCGCACCTCGTGGCACTGGCTGGAAAATGAACCGGATTCCCACAAAAAAACCAACAGCAAGGAGCGTGTTTCTGTTGAACAGCAAGGTTAAAGTTACGGCGGGTGCGCTGAGCGCCCTGCTGGTGTGCGGTGCGATTACGCCCGCTATGGCAGCATCCATCAGCAAGGATGAAACGGTATATGCTACACTGAGCCCGGACGGCACAGTGACCAGCCAGACGGTCAGCGACTGGCTGCATTCCGATCACGGCCTGACCAATTTCGGCGATGTCAGCAATCTGCAGGACATCACCAACGTAAAGGGCAAGGAGCTGCCGCAGCAGAACGGAAACAAGCTGACATGGAACGTGCAGGGCAACGATGTCTATTATCAGGGCACATCGACCGGCACGCTGCCGGTCGAGGCGAACATCACCTACACGCTCGACGGAAAGCCTGTGGACGCCGCCGCGCTCAAGGGTGCGAGCGGACACCTGGTCATTCACATTTCGCTGAAAAACAATGAGACCAAGACGGTCACGGTGGACGGAAAATCGTACACCATCTGCCGCCCGTATTTCACCGCTGTCGGCACAGACCTGTCCGCCGATCACTTCAAAAATGTCAAGGCGGAGCACGGCAGGGTGCAGACGGACAGCAACAATCAGTTGGTCGCCTTTCTCGCCATGCCCGGCATGAAGAGCACCTATGACGCGTTGCTCGGCGATGATCTCGATCAGGTCACCAAACTGATGCTGGATGATGTGGAGATCGCATGCGACATGACAGACGGCGAGCTGCCGGCGATTTATTTCGCCTGTGCATCCGAGCTGAACGATCTGGAGACGAAGGATTTGCAGCTGGACGAATTTGACCAGCTGGATGAGCTGAAGGACGCGACGGAGCAGCTGATTGACGGTGCAAAGCAGCTGGCAGACGGCTGCGGCACGCTCGATGAGAAGCTGGGCGAGCTGTCATCCCAATATGTCACCTTCCACGACGGCATCATTGATGCGACCTCGGGCGCAGGCATGCTCGACAACGGCGCGAAGCAGCTGTCGTCCGGTATGCGCACACTGACGCTCGGCGCGGGCAAGCTGGCAGACGGCGTCGGTCAGCTCAATGACGGCGCAGGCAAGCTGGCGGACGGTGCATCCGAGGTGGACTCCGGCGCCAATTCGCTCAAGTCGGGCGCAGGCGATGTCAACGCGGGCGCGGGCGACCTGTCCAGCGGACTGAATACACTCGACAAAAATTCCGAAAAGCTGTCCAAGGGCGCGCGTGATCTGGCACAGGGTCTCAATCAGCTGGGCGCGGCGCTCGGCAGTGAGGATGTCCAGGCGCTGTTCGCTGGTTCGTCCAAAATGAAGTCCAGCCTCAAAGAGCTCTCCGGCGGCATGAATCAGGTGATGGCAGCTGTGAACTCCGGCAAGGTCGGCGAGGCGCTGGACGGACTCGACTCGATTTCCGCCGGTGCGTCCAAGCTGGAAAGCAGCCTGTCGGCGCTGTCCGATCATTCCGGCGTATCGCTGAGCGAGAGCGAAAAGGCGGCGCTCGCCTCCATCGAGGGCGGCGCGGACATCATCGCCAAGTTTGAGACCAACCGGCAGACGGTCGATCAGATGGCGGCAGCCTGCGGCAAGCTGGCAGGCGCGGCGAGCCGGATTTCGTCCGGCGCGGAAAGCGTGAAGAGCGGCGTCGGTTCCGCCATGTCCAATCTGAGCGGCAACCTGAGCAAGATTGATTCCGGTCTGGAGACGGCTGCAGACCGCTATGCACAGATGGATGCCGGCCTGCAGAAGCTGGCAGGTACGCTCGGCACCTCGGTTGAGCAGCTGCAGGAAGGCGCGGTACAGCTCGACAGCGGTGTGGCACAGTACACCGAGGGCGTCGGTTCCGCCGCATCCGGCGCATCCAAGCTGGCTGCGGGCACAAAGACGCTGTACGGCGGTGCGGCAAAGCTGGCAGACGGTACCGGTGAGCTGGCATCCGGTGCACAGAAGCTGTCCGGCGGTCTGGGCGAGCTCAACGGGCAGGTTCCGGAGCTGACAAAGGGCGCAGGCAAGCTGGCAGACGGTGCGGACCAGCTTGCAGGCGGCTCGAAGGAGCTGTCCGCCGGTATGAAGCAGCTGAGCAGCGCGAGCGGTCTGGTGCAGGATGCCATTCACAAGTTTGATGCGGCAGGCTCGCAGCTGTCCGACGGTTCGGGCAAGCTGTACGACGGTATTATCAAATACAACGAGGAAGGCATCAGCAAGATCACGGACAACAAGACACTGACCAATCTGCGCACGGCGGCGAAGCTGCTCGATGAGCAGCGCGCATACGCACAGGAGGCGTCCTGCTACTCCGGCGCGCCGGAGTCGGCGACCGAGACGAGCACAAAGTATGTCATGCGCACGGAAGAGGTACAGAACGTCGAAAAGGATGACACCGAGAAGGAAGCCCCGAAGCAGGAGACCTTCTGGGATCGCGTCAAGGGACTGTTCTGAGCCGGAATAGATTGAGAAATAAAACAGCGTTCGAATGCGGTGCGGAGGGAGCATGCGATCCCTTCCCGGCCGGATATTCGGACGCTGTTTGTTTTGGAAAACGATTTGCCGCAGGAGAAAAAAGTGCGCCGCATCGGAGAGGACCCCGGTGCGGCGCGTTCTTCTTTATATTATGAATTTATCTGCACTTTTCCAGCAGCTTTTCCCACTGCTCGTCGACATAGCGCTGGGCTTGCTCGATCATCCATTCGTTGCCCGGCTTGAAGCAGTGCTTAAAGCGGCCCTGCTTGACGAGATATTCCTCGATCGGCAGCTTTTTGCTCGGCATATAGGTCAGACGCCATTCGCCGTTTTCCACCTCGTAGAGCGGCCATGCACAGGTCTCAACCGCAAGGCGGCAGATCTGCGCCAGATCCTGCGCCTGGAAACGCCAGCCGCGCGGACACGGGCTCATGACGTTGAGGAAGCAGGGGCCTTCGGTGTAAATCGCCTTGTGTGCCTTCTCGTGCAGATCGCGGAAATTGCCGAGGAAGGTGGTCTGTGCGGCGTAGGGGATGTTGTGCGCCGCCATGATTTCGGTCAGATCCTTCTTGTTCTGCTTTTTGCCGTAGGAAACCTTGCCGACCGGCGTGGTGGTGGCATCGGCAAAGCGCGGGGTGGACGAGGAGCGCTGAATACCGGTGTTCATGTATGCTTCGTTGTCGTAACAGACGTAAACCATGTCATGTCCGCGCTCCATCGCGCCCGAGAGCGACTGGAAGCCGATGTCATAGGTGCCGCCGTCGCCGCCGAAGGTGATGAATTTATAGTTGTCGGTGATTTTTCCTTTGCGCTTGAGTACGTTGTATGCCGCCTCTACGCCGCCGCAGGTTGCCGCGGCGTTTTCAAAAGCGCAGTGGATGTAGCTGTCCTGCCATGCCGTATACGGATAGAGGAAGGAGGAGACCTCCAGGCAGCCGGTCGCGTTGGTGATGACCGCCTTGTCCTCCGGCTCGAGCGCACGCAGCACTGCGCGCACCGTGATGCCGGCACCGCAGCCGGCACACAGACGGTGACCGCCGACAAAGCGTTCCTCCTTGGATAACTGTTCTTTCAAATTATATGCCATGGTGCCTTACTCCCTCTGTCCGATGTGGCGGTAGACCTCTCCGGTCTCACCGGTCTCCACGATGTTGTCCAGCTCGTCGAAGATACGGGTGCAGTCCTCTACGCGGAAATCGCGTCCGCCCAGACCGTAGACGTAGTTGACCGCCTTCGGACGGTTTTCCAGATCATACATTGCGCTGCGGGTCTCCGCGAACAGCGGACCGCCTGCCGCCGAGAAGCTCTCCGCCTTGTCCAGAATGGCGACAGCCTTACAGCCGGACAGCGCCTGCGCGATTTCATCGAACGGGAACGGACGGAATACACGCACCTTGAGCATGCCGACGCGGCGGCCCTGTGCGCGCAGCGCATCGACAGCGGCGCGCGCCGTGCCGGCAGAAGAGCCGATGAGCACGACGGCGGTGTCGGCATCCTCCATGCGGTAGCTCTCGAAGAAGCCGTAATAGCGTCCGGTTGCATCGCCGAATTTTTTGCCGACCTCGAGGATGACCTTCTTTGCGCGCTTCATCGCCTCAGCCTGGGCCTTTTTCGCCTCCATATAGTACGGGGAAATGCCGTAAGGGCCGACGGCGAGCGGATTTTCATGCTTCAGCAGGTAATTTTCCGGCTGATATTCGCCGACGAATGAGCGGACAAAATCGGTTTCCTCCAGCTCGATGTTTTCAACCGCGTGGGACGTGATAAAGCCGTCCTGACAGGTCATGATCGGCAGGCGGACATCCGGATTTTCGCTGATCGGCATCGCCTGAATGTAATTGTCATACGCCTCCTGGTTGTTTTCCGCGAACAGCTGAATCCAGCCGGCATCGCGCGCACCCATGGCGTCGGAATGGTCGTTGTTGATGTTGATCGGACCGGTCAGCGCGCGCGTGACAAGGGCGAGCGTGATCGGAAGGCGGGAGGAGGAAGCGACATACAGCAGCTCCCACATCAGCGCGAGACCGCAGGACGAGGTCGCTGTGATTGCGCGCGCACCGGCCGCCGCCGCGCCGATGCAGGTGGACATGGAGGAGTGCTCGGATTCAACCGTGACAAATTCGGTGTCGACCTCGCCGTTGGCGACGTACTGCGCAAAGTACTGCGGAATTTCCGTCGACGGCGTGATCGGGAATGCACCCATGACGTCCGGATTGATCTGCTTCATTGCATAGGCAACGGCTTCGTTGCCGGAAAGTCTCTCGCGAATAGACATGGGTTACTTCTCCTCCTTTCCGAAAGAAATGGCGTGGAACGGGCATACCTTGTAGCAGATGCCGCAGCCCTTGCAGTGATCGAAGTCGAAATCGCTGCGCTTGCCGTTTTTCACCGGAATGGAGGAATCCGGACAGTACGGTGCGCACAGCAGACACTGCTTGCACTTTTCCGGATCCCAGGACGGCGCCATGGTGCGCCATTCGCCCGTAATGGTCAGCTCGGCAGTACCCGGCTCGTAAATTTCGCAGCCGGGCGTCAGCTCCTGCCACTTTGACTGTTCATTGATATCTTTTGCGTGAATCATCCTACCTGCACCTCTTGCATCGACTGGGTGAGCACGGTCATATTGCCGGCGACAACCTGCGGTTTTGTTGCGAACTTATGGCGGAACGACGCCTCCATATTGGCGATGAACTGTTCCGGCTCGACAACGCCGGACACCTTGACAGCGGCGGCGAGCATCGGCGTGTTGGGGAAATTGTTTCCCAGCACTTCTTCGGAAATGCGGCGCGCATCAATCGTGCACACCCGCCCGGTATAGCCGCCGAGCTCCGCGCGGATTTCCGCCGGCGTGCGCGGCGTGTTGACAATAATCGCACCCTCGGGATTGAGACCCTTGGTCACATCTACCGACGCAATCAGGCTCTCGTCGACGACGACAACATAATCGGGATCGTAGATATTGGAATGTACGGTGCAGCGCGTGTCGCTGATGCGGTTGTACGCGGTGATCGGCGCGCCCATGCGCTCCGGTCCGTATTCCGGAAAGCCCTGTACATATTTGCCAGAGCTGAACGCAGCGTCTGCCAGAAGCAGGCAGGCGGTTTTTGCGCCCTGTCCGCCGCGTCCGTGCCAGCGGATTTCAACTGTGTTTTCCATGCAGCATTCTCCTCCAAATACAGCCTCGGGCAGTCTGCCCGGAATTCCGTGAAAAAACAAATAAAAAAACCCTCATCCGTAAAAGGACGAGAGCGGGATTGCTTTCGTTATACCACCTGTTACTGCATACTGACATATGCGCTTCCGATAACGGGGAAAACCGGCGTGACCTACTTGCCGGAAAAACCGGTTTCGGCCTGCGACTCAGGAGTGATTTTCCGCCTGCCTGTACTGCTGCCGGGCTTGCACTGTCCCCGGTTCGCTGTGAGGTTCCACACAGACGTACTGTCTCCGTCGCTGTCTTTTCAGCGGAATATTTTTTTGAACAAAAACAGTATAAACTGTTTCGGGGCAAAATGCAAGAGAAATTATGTACAAAATGAAGGGCAACATTGCGGATGATGAAGCAATACCATGAAGAGAAGGAAAAGATCCGGAAATTTTTTGTTAAAATCCTGTTTTTCATCGCAGATTCGGGTAAAATCTGCTACAATAGAAGCTGACATACACGAAAGGGGAGCTTTCCTGTGAAAGAAAGCATGAAAAAATACTTCGGCTGGGGACTGACCGTTGTGATTGTCGGCGCGCTGACGCTGCTGATTTTTTTCTGTATTTACAAATTTCAGACGCTGGCAGCGGGCGTGGGAAAGCTGATTTCCATTCTCATGCCGATCATTGTCGGCATTGTCATCGCCTATGTCCTTTCGCCGGCGTACAACTGGCTGCGCATCCGGCTGCGCCGACTGCTGACCGGGCGTGTCGGCATGGGTGCCGCGCGCGCTGCCCGCATCGCGGATGTTCTCGCCATGATCGGCACGTTTGTCGGCGCAGGCGCGCTGATTGCCGGACTGCTGGCGCTCATCGTGCCGCAGATCGTCACGAGCGTGAGCAATTTCGCCTCCACACTGCCGAGCAATCTCATGCATGTCTCGCAGTCGCTGCAGAATCTGCTGGCTTCCAATCCGCAGCTCGAGGAAAACGCCATGTCGCTGTACGCGCAGGGCGTCAACTATATTGAACAGTGGATTCAGCAGTCGTTTGCACCGTCCATGCAGGAGGCGCTCAATTATGTGTCCATCGGCGTGATGAGCACGGTGACCTTTTTGAAAAACTTCCTGATCGGCATTATTGTAGCGATCTACCTGATGGCCGGCAAGGAGCATTTTATCCGTCAGCTCAGACGCTGCCTGTACGCCGTCTGCGGCGTGCGCTGGGGCAACGTGATTATGGAATATTCGCGCTATTCGCACCAGATGTTCAGCGGCTTCGTCGGCGGAAAGCTGCTCGATTCCTTCCTGATTTTCCTGATCTGCACGGTGGTTCTGCCGCTGATGAATATGCCGTACGCCATACTCATCAGCGTGATTATCGGCGTGACCAATATCATTCCGTTTTTCGGTCCGTTTATCGGAGCGGTTCCGGCCTTTGTGATTGTGCTCATCGAGGACCCGCTCAAGTCGCTGTATCTCCTCATTTTCGTGCTGGTTCTGCAGCAGTTTGACGGAAATATTCTCGGGCCGAAAATTTTGGGCAATTCCACCGGTCTGTCCAGCTTCTGGGTTCTGTTTGCCATTCTGCTGTTCGGCGGACTGTTCGGCTTTGTCGGAATGCTCATCGGCGTGCCGGTGTTTGCGATTCTCTACCGCATTCTGACGGACATCGTCACCAGACTGCTGCGGCGCCGTCAGCTGCCGGTTGCGACGCGGGAGTACGGCGGGCTCGATCATATTGACGCCGCCACCCATCTGCCGGTGCGGCGAAAGAACAGCAGGCAGGAGGAGGCGCAGAACGCGCCGGATGACGCGCAGACCGGAAAAGGAGCAGGCAAGCCGTGAGCAGTATGACATGTGACGAGCGGGACGCCGCGCTCGACAATCTCAAGGGTCTTCTGATCATCAGCGTGGTGTATGTGCACCTGTACGATATGCTCGGGCAGCCCACACCGCTGCTGCACGGCCTGCGGCTGACCATACTCGCGGTGCAGATGCCGTTGTTTCTGTTTTTGTCCGGCTATTTTGGGAAAAACGTGGAAAAGCGCCGCAGCGCCGCGCTCTCCGATTATCTCATTCCGTTTCTGGTATTCAACACCTTATATTATATCTGCCGCGTTCAGCAGACGCCCGACCTGAAATACGGGCTGCTGCGCCCGCTTAATATGTACTGGTTTCTGCTGACGCTGCTGATTATCCGGCTGCTGATGCCGGGGCTGCGCCGTGTGCGCGGTCTGCTGCCGCTGTCGTTCGCGCTGGCGCTGTACGCCGGAGCGGATACCTACATCGGGCGCACGCTGTCGCTCTCGCGCACCATCTGCTTTTTTCCGTTCTATCTGCTCGGCTTTCTGTGCACGGAGCAGCAGATGAAGCGCCTTCGCCGTGTGCCGCTTCCGCTCGCACTGGTCTGCGGCGCGGCCGGCTCATTTCTGACAATATGGCTGACCGCACTGCTTGCGCCGGACAAGGACAAAAGCCACCCGTTTCAGCTGGTCAATTCCTACGAGGTCCAGGGGCTGACGCTGCGGGAGGGGCTTGTGTTCCGGCTGGCGCTGTATGTGATTGCGCCGATGCTCGGCGTGCTGCTGCTGCGGCTTGTGCCGTCCGGACGCAGTGTGCTCACGCGCATCGGACGGGGCAGCATGACGGTGTATCTGCTGCACGCGTTTCCGCTGCTCGCGCTGGTGGGAACCCGGGATGCGCTGTGCCGGCTGGCGTACCGGCTCGCGCCGGCGCTTGCACAGATGGAGCATCCGGGAAAGGCCTGCTTCGGTCTGATCCAGATGATTGTGCTGGCGCTGTGCGCGTTTGCGCTTTCATGGGTGCTGAGCTGCCGGCCGGTTGTCCGCGTGTACAATCACATGCTCGCGGCAGTGCGGCGGATGGTCTTTCGACAGGATTTTTCGTTACAATAACAGACGCAATGCGCAGGCAGGGAGGAAAAATCACAATTCCCCCTGCTTTTTTCGCTGTGCAATAGTTGCGCAAATCAGATGGTTTTGCTATAATGCAGTATGTATCGGTGGCACTGCGCCGCTGCGGTTATCCGGCGAGGTACGGAAACCGGAAAGGAGGCTGTCCTGTTTTGGAAAAGCGATTATCCAAGATATTAGAACCGGGCTTCGGCATGTACTTTGTTGTTTTCCTGCTGTTTGCCTGCGCCAGCGCCTTTTTTTCGCTGTATCTGGCGGTATTTGAACTGATCGTGTGCGGGGTGCTGTACGCGTATTATATTGTGACCATGCGCCGCAGAAAACGGGAGATGCTGCAGTATCTTGAAAATGTGTCCGGCGCAGTGGACGCCGAGTCACAGCAGAGTCTGTCCAACCTCCCTCTGCCCATCACCGTCTGCATGATCGGAACGGGGCAGATTGTCTGGTGCAATGACCTGTTCAACGAGGTTTATGACATGTCGGACAGCCTGTTTGAGCTGACGCTCAACGACATTGTGCCCGGATTTGACAACACCTGGCTGCTGGAGAAAAAGCCGATGTATCCGTCGGAAGTACAGGTCGGCGACCGCTATTATACGGTGCTCGGCGCACTGGTCAAGCCGGCAGACGGCAGCGCGAGCGTGCTGATGACGCTGTACTGGATTGACATGACGGAAATGGTTGCGCTGCGCCGCAGGTTTGACGATACCCGTCCGGTTGTGTGCATCATTTCCATCGACAACTACGAGGAGCTGGTCAAAAATGTCAGCGATTCGGAGAAGGCGACGCTGCTCGCGGCGGTGGACAACCGCATCGGCGAGTGGGCAAAGGATGTGCACGGCGTGCTGCGCAAGTACGACCGCGACCGCTATATTTTTGTCATTGAGGAGAGCAATCTCGCGGCAATCGCACAGGACAAGTTCTCTGTGCTCGACTCCGTGCGCTCTATCGTCTCGCGTGAGGGCATCAACGCCACGCTGTCGATCGGCATCGGCCGCGACGGAAGCACGCTGGAGGAAAAGTACGAATTCGCCGCGCTTGCGCTCGAAATGGCACTTTCGCGCGGCGGCGACCAAACGGTCATTAAAAACCGCTTTGCCTTTGAATTTTTCGGCGGCGTGACCAAGGAAGTGGAAAAGCGCACCAAGGTCAAGTCGCGCGTCATGGCGAACGCGCTCGGACAGCTCATGCGCGATTCGTCACAGGTGTTCGTCATGGGACACCGCAATTCGGATATCGACGCCATCGGCGCCGCCGTCGGCGTGGTCTGTGCGGCGCGCAGCCGCGGCAAACAGGTACATATTGTCCTCAACCGCGCCGCAACACTCGCGCAGCCGCTGATTGACAAAATCGATGCCTGCGGCGAATATGAAGGTATTTTCCTCGATCCGGAGCAGGCAGCGGAGAAAATTGACACGGGCAGCCTGATGGTCGTCGTCGACACGAACCGGCCGGACTTTGTCGAAGTGCCGGAGCTGCTGCATCGGTGCCGCCGCATTGCCGTGATCGATCACCATCGCCGCGCGGCAGATTATATTGAAAACTGTGCCGTCAACATGCACGAGCCGTCGGCCTCGTCCGCCTGTGAGCTGGTGAGCGAGCTGCTGCAGTATATGGTGCCCAATCAGACGATCAGCCGCCTGGAGGCTGAGGCGCTGCTGGCGGGCATTTTCCTGGATACCAAGGGCTTTTCCATCAAGGCGGGCGTGCGCACGTTTGAGGCGGCGGCGTATCTGCGCCGCGCCGGTGCGGACATGACGTCCGTCAAGCGCATGTTCCAGAATTCCTTTGATGAATATATGCAGCGCGAGCGCGTGATTTCATGCGCGCGTTCGACGGCAGGCGGCATTGTCATTGCCGTGGCGGATTTCCAGACTTCCCGCCCGATCGCGGCACAGGCTGCGGACGAGCTTTTGAATATCATCGGCGTGCGCGCGAGTATTGTCGCGTTCCCCCTGGGAGAGGACTTTGTGGTCTCGGCGCGTTCGATGGGAAGCGTCAACGTACAGGTGATTGCGGAGATGCTCGGCGGCGGCGGCAGCCTGACGGCTGCGGGCGCACAGCTCAAGAACACCGACAGCCGCACGGCATCCGAGCGCATTTTCCGCGCGGTCGATGTCTATCTGGAGAACCAGGGCGCGCAGGAGGACGAGGAGTCATAAAAACAACGGGTTCAACCGGGAGGGTTTTACATGAAGGTTATTTTACAGCAGGACGTCAAGGGCAAGGGCAAAAAGGGCCAGCTTGTCGAGGTCTCTGAGGGCTATGGCAGAAATTATCTGCTGCCGAGAGGACTGGCTGTCGCCGCAACGGCAGACAATATGAACGTCATGAAGCAGGCGGAGGAAGCGCGTGCACACCGCGAGGCGGTCGAGCGCGCAGAGGCCGAGGCAAATGCGAAGAAGTTTGAATCCATCATCGTGCACATGACCGCAAAGGGCGGCACGAGCGGCCGCATTTTCGGCTCGGTGACGAGCAAGGAAATCGCGTCGCAGCTCAAGAAGGAGCACGGCATTGAAATCAGCAAGCAGAAGATTGTTCTGGACGAGGCGATCAAGACATTCGGCACCTTTGAGCTGAAGGTCAAGCTGTATCCGGAGGTCGTCGGCAAGCTGAAGGTACAGGTGACCGAGGCGGAGTAATGCCGCCGTCGAATTCATGCAGGGGAGGGAGACAACATGGCAATGGATGAGCTGCTGGCGCGGCAGATGCCGCAGGCGCTGGAGGCGGAACAGGCGGTCATCGGTTCCATGCTGATCGACCCTGCGTGCATTCCGGAGGTCATCGAACAGCTGCGCCCGGAGGACTTTTACGCAGAGGAAAACCGGCGCATCTATGAGACAATTTTTGAGATGTTCACCAATTCGGTGCGCATCGACGCGGTAACCGTGCTCAACGAGCTGAAAATCAACGGCGTGTACGACGACGCAGGCGGGCGAAGCTATCTGTCTCAGCTGATGGATGTGACGCCGACGGCGGCGGGCGTGCGCGAATATGCCCGCATCATCCGAGACAAGAGCATGCTGCGCGAGGTCGCGGCGGCAGGCGCGGACATTCAGGCAATGGCGTACGAAGGCGCGGGCGAAGCGGGAGATATCGCGGAGTCGGCCGAGCAGAAAATCTATGCGGTGCGCCATGGGCGCGAGGTGCAGGGCCTGACGCCGATCAAGAGCGTCATTCTGGATGTATACAACCGTCTGGATGAGCTGGCGCAGAGCGAGACCGGACTGCCCGGCCTGCCCACCGGCTTTCACGATCTCGACCGCAGGCTGACCGGACTGAACAAGTCGGATCTGATTCTGATTGCGGCGCGTCCGGGCATGGGCAAGACCGCCTTTGCGCTCAATGTCGCGCTGTACGCGGCAAAGCATACGACACGCGATGTGGTGCTGTTTCAGCTGGAAATGAGCCGCGATCAGCTCGCCTCACGCCTGCTCGCGCAGGAGGCGGTCATTGATTCGCAGAAGCTCAAGACCGGCGAGCTGGAGCCGGACGACTGGGCAAAAATTGCACGGGCGGCGAACACGCTGGCAAAAACGCATCTGTATGTCGATGACAATCCCGCCATCACAGTGGCGGAAATCAAGGCAAAATGCCGCCGACTGGGCGAAAATCTCGGCCTGATCGTCATTGACTATTTGCAGCTGATGCAGTCGGGGCGGCGCTCGGAAAACCGCGTCAATGAAATCGCGGAAATTTCCCGCGCCATGAAGATTATGGCAAAGGAGCTGAACGTGCCGGTCGTCTGCCTGTCGCAGCTGTCGCGCGCGGTTGAAAAGCGCGAGGACAAGCGCCCGATGCTCTCCGATCTGCGTGAATCGGGCGCCATCGAGCAGGATGCCGACATTGTACTGTTCATTTACCGCGATGAGTACTATGACAACGAGAGCGAAGAGAAAAACAACGCGGAAATCATCATTGCGAAAAACCGCCACGGCGCCACCGGCTCGGTGATGCTGCAGTGGCTCGGTCAGTATACAACCTTTTACAATCAGGATCGGATACACGAATGAAGCAGCAGGTACAACAAACCATCGGGCGATACGCGATGATTCCGGCGGGTGCGCGCGTGCTGTGCGGACTGTCCGGCGGTGCCGATTCGGTGAGCCTGCTTCTGTGTCTGCATGAGCTGGGCTTTGACATCTGCGCCTGTCATCTCAACCACGGTCTGCGCGGTGCGCAGGCGGATGCGGATGAACGGTTTTGCCGCGCGCTGTGTGCGCGGTACGGCATTGCGTTTGCGGCGGAACGCTGTGATGCACGCGCTGCCGCCGAGGCGCAGGGACAGTCGGTGGAAACCGCGGCGCGGGCGCTGCGGTACGAATTTTTTGAGCGCTGTGCGGCATCCTTCGGTGCGGCACGCATCGCAACGGCGCACACGGCGGACGACAATCTGGAGACGATGCTGTTTCACCTCATCCGCGGCACGGGCAGCGCCGGTCTGGCGGGAATTCCGCCGGTGCGCGGGCGCATCATCCGCCCGCTGATTGAGACCGAGCGGCGGCAGGTGGAAGCGTATCTGACTGCGCGCGGGCAGGACTGGCGGACGGATGGGACCAATCTGGATGACAGCTGCACGCGCAACCGCATTCGCCACCATGTGATTCCGGCGCTTCGGGACATTGAGCCGCAGGCGGCACGTCACGCGGTGCAGGCGGCGGCGCTGCTGCGGCAGGACAATGCCTGCCTGGATGAACTGGCGGCGGTTTCGGGGACGCGCATCCAAGCAGAAAATCTGAAAAAACAGCCGGAGGCGCTGGCATCGCGCGCGGTGCGCAGCCTGCTCGAACAGGCGGGAGCGCCGATGGGCGAGGTCGGACAGCGGCACATTGCAGCCGTGCTTGCACTGGCAGAGCGGCGGTCCGGTTCGGCCAGTCTGCCGGGACACATCCGTGCGGTGCGCCGCGGCGTATGGCTGTGTGCGGAGCGCGAGCCGCCGGAGATCGGGAAAATTGCGCTTTCGGAGGACAAACCCGCCGAATTTGGTGCATATATCGTCTGCATCACGAGAAAAATATCGGATATTCACAGTTCGTTCAAGTATTATCCGATCGCGTATGATAAAATAAGCATGGCCTGTCTGCATGTGCGGCGGTGGCGGTCATCTGACCGCATGACGCTGCCGGGTGCACGCGGCGCGCGGTCGCTCAAGCGGCTGTATGCGGAGCGCGGCATCCCGCCGGAGGTGCGCGATACGCTTCCGGTTCTGTGCTGCGGCGCGGAGATTGTGGCCGCGGCCGGCATCGGAGCAGACAGGAAATATGCCGGAACAACAGGGGTATTTGCCGTCGCCCCGCGGGCAGACGGCTGACAGAGAGGAGATACGGATATGACACAGGGTAAAGGTATGAATCAGGACATCGAAAGAATTCTTTTGTCCGAAGAGGAAATCGCAGCAAAGGTCAAGGAACTGGGCGCGAAAATTTCCGAGGATTATGCGGGACGTGACCCCATCATTATCAGCGTGCTCAAGGGCTCGTTTATCTTTATGGCAGACCTGGTGCGCGCGATTGACGTTCCGTGCACCGTGGATTTCATGTCGGTTTCCAGCTACGGTTCGGGCACAAAATCTTCCGGAGAGGTTCGCATTGTCAAGGATTTTGACAACAGCATTGAGGGGCGTCATGTCATCGTCGTGGAGGACATTCTCGACAGCGGACGCACACTCAGCTATCTGATGAAGACGCTGAAGGCGCGCGGCGCGGCTTCCATTGCGCTGTGCACGTTTTTAGATAAACCGGAACGGCGCGTTGTGCCGGTGGAGGCAGCATACAGCGGCTTCCGTGTTCCGGATGCCTTTATTGTGGGCTACGGTCTGGATTATGACCAGCAGTACCGCAATCTGCCCTATGTCGGCGTGCTCAAGCCGTCGGTATACGGTGAATAACACTTCCGGCAACGGAGAGGAGTGACATATACTTTTGAATAAACCGAGCAATAAAATGAGGGGTCTGGGCTTTTATGCCATTATTCTGATCCTTCTGGTCATCACGGTTTCTGTCCTGCTGCAGCAGAACAATACACCGGCTGTCACCTATGCACAGGTGATCACAGCGTTTGAAAACGAAGAGATCACAGAGTTTGCAATTGATGGCAGCACGCTCAATGCGACGCGCAAGGACGGCAGCAAGCTGAACTACCGCCTGCCGAGCGTGGAGCTGTTTTTCAGAGATCTCGGAGACACCATCCGCAAGCAGAAGTCGGACGGCATTCTCAAGGACTATGACTGGAAGACGCAGGATATTCCGTGGTGGGCAAGCATCATTCCGTACCTGATTCTGTTCGCCATCTTCGGCCTGTTCTGGTACTTTGTCATCAGCAGACAGGACGGAGGCGGACGCGGCGCGATGCAGTTCGGCAAGGCGCGCGCAAAGCTCGCCTCCGACGACAAGCGGCATGTCACGTTCCGCGATGTCGCGGGTGCGGATGAGGAAAAGGCGGAGCTGGAGGAAATTGTCGAATTTCTGAAAAATCCCCAAAAGTTTACCGCGATTGGCGCGCGCATTCCGAAGGGTGTGCTGCTCGTCGGCCCTCCGGGCACCGGCAAGACGCTGCTCGCCCGTGCGGTCGCAGGCGAAGCAGGTGCACCGTTCCTGTCGATTTCCGGTTCGGATTTTGTCGAGCTGTATGTCGGTGTCGGCGCATCGCGTGTGCGCGACCTGTTTGAGCAGGCGAAGAAAAATGCACCTGCGATCGTATTTATCGACGAGATAGACGCCGTCGGACGCCGCAGAGGCGCCGGACTGGGCGGCGGACACGATGAGCGCGAGCAGACGCTCAACCAGCTGCTGGTCGAAATGGACGGCTTCGGTGCGAATGAAGGCGTCATCGTCGTCGCGGCGACAAACCGGCAGGATATTCTGGACCCCGCGCTGCTGCGCCCGGGACGCTTTGACCGTCAGGTCTATGTCGGCGCACCGGACATGAAGGGACGCGAGGACATTCTCAAGGTGCACGCGCGCGGCAAGCAGTTTGCCCCCGACGTTCGCTTTGATTCCATTGCAAAATCCACTGCGGGCTTTACCGGAGCCGATCTGGAAAACCTGCTCAACGAGGCTGCGCTGCTCGCGGCGCGCCGCAATAAAGACAAAATCAGCATGGCGGACATCGAGGATTCGTTCCTCAAGGTCATCATGGGCACGGAGAAGAAGAGCCGTGTCATGAGCGAAAAGGAAAAGAGCCTGACCGCCTTTCACGAGGCAGGACACGCGGTGGTCACCCGTCTGCTGCCGACGCAGGACCCGGTGCATCAGATTTCGATCGTTCCGCGCGGGCGCGCGGGCGGCTTTACCATGAGCCTGCCGCAGGAGGACAAATTCTACGCATCGAAAAACGAGATGCAGGAGGAGATTGTCACGCTGCTCGGCGGCCGCGTCGCGGAGAAGCTGACGATGGATGACATTTCCACCGGCGCTTCCAACGACATCGAGCGTGCGACCCAGCTGGCGCGCGCCATGGTCACCACCTACGGCATGAGCGACCGGATCGGCCCGATCAATTACGGCGCCGGTCAGGAGGAGGTTTTCCTCGGACGTGACTTTGCCACTTCCAAGCATTTCTCGGAGGAAATCGCGTCGGAAATTGACGCGGAAATCCGCCGGATTATCACGGAGGCATATGAAACGTGTGAGGAGATGCTGCGCAGCCATATGGACGTACTGAACAGAGTTGCACAGTATCTGATCCGCAACGAGACGATGGACGGCGAGGCGTTCGAAAAGATGTTCAACGGCGAAGAGGTGCCGGACCATCAGAGCGGAGAGCAGATGTTCCATCTGGAGAGCGGCGCGGCACACACCGCGGCAGATGACCGCAAAAAAGTGCAGCAGCCGGAGGACACGGGCGACGGCGAAGCGACCAGACCGTTCACACCGGAGGACGGTGCGGAAAAGACGCAGAAGCTGCTGAACGATGCGGTGACGCAGGTGTTCGGCGAGAATGCGCGCAGGCCGCAGGACACGCCGGAATCCGACGATTCGGAGAAACCGGAAGAATAAATGACGGCACCGCAGGGAGCGTTCCCTGCGGTGTTTTTTGTGCACGCCCGCGCGCAGCCTGCATAAAACGGCCCAAAGAGCGCCCGATCTGCTGTTTTTTTGCAGAACATCCGCAATTCGGGCCGGAAAAGGGTTGCATTTTCGCCTATATTTGTGGTATGATAGCCATGCTGTGAAAATACAAATGTTTTTCTCGGGAAGACAATGCGGCGCATGATGCCGCGGAGAAAGGAGCCGCAGACCATTGGAACAGCAGCCGAAATATTTTATTGTGGAAGCGTCTTTGCTGCCGGAGGTATTCCTCAAGGTAGCGCAGGTCAACCGCTGCCTGCAGAGCGGGGAATTCCGTACTGTGGGGGAAGCGGCGCAGAAGGCGGGGCTCAGTCGCAGCGCATATTATAAATATAAGGACGGTATCCGGCCGCTGATTGAGGCAGCCCGGCAGAGCGTGATTACATTCAGCCTGATGGTCTCAGACCGCGCGGGCGTGCTGTCGGGGATTCTTTCGGTGTTTGCACGCTCCGGCGCAAACATCCTGACGATCAACCAGTCGATTCCGGTCAACGGGCAGGCCGCTGTGACCATTGCCGCGCGAACCGGCGGCATGGATCGCTCGGTGGAGCAGCTGATGGCGGAAATTCTGTCCATCTCCGGCGTCGCACGGGTTGAAATTCTCGCCAGAGAATAACCGTCTGCATGAAAAAGGATAAGGAGGAAGATCAGAATGTTTCAGGCAGCAATCATGGGATTTGGCACGGTAGGCTCGGGCGTATATGAGGTGCTCGACCGCAATGCAGCTACCGTCACAAAAAATGCAAAGCAGTCGATTGAGGTAAAATATATTCTCGATCTGCGCGATTTCCCCGACGCGCCGTATCAGGAGAAATTTGTCAAGGATTTTGCGGTCATCGAAAACGACCCGGAGGTGCGGATCGTTGTAGAGACGATGGGCGGCAAGGGCGCAGCGTATGAATTTACCAAGCGCTGCCTGCTCGCGGGCAAGCACGTTGTGACCTCGAATAAGGAGCTCGTCGCGTGCCACGGCGCAGAGCTGCTGCGCATCGCGGCGGAGCACAACGTCAATTATCTGTTCGAGGCATCTGTCGGCGGCGGCATTCCGATCATCCGCCCGATGCTCCAGTGCCTGACGGCAAACCGCATGCTGCACATCACCGGCATTCTCAACGGCACAACCAACTACATTCTCACCCGTATGATTCATGCCGGTCTGACCTTTGACGCGGCACTGAAGGAAGCGCAGCAGAAGGGCTATGCCGAGGCAAACCCCGCCGCCGATGTCGATGGCGTGGATGCCTGCCGCAAGATCTGCATTCTGTCCGATATCGCCTACGGCGACAACATCTTCCCGGAAGAGGTGGAGACCGAGGGCATTTCCAAAATCACGCTCGCGGATGTCGGCTATGCCGCGCAGGCGGACTGTGTGGTCAAGCTGCTCGGACGCGCTGTCCTGCAGGAGGACGGCACGCTGTATGCGTTTGTCGCACCGCATTTTGTCTCCAAAATCTGCCCGCTCGCCAGTGTGGATGATGTATTCAATGCGATTCTTGTCTCCGGCGATATGCTGGGAGATGCGATGTTCTACGGTCAGGGCGCAGGCAAGCTCGCAACCGCGTCTGCCGTCGTCGCGGATGTCATCGACTGCGTGCGGCACGACAAGCACCGCCGTCAGTTTGACTGGGGAGACGGCAGCAAAAAGCTGCTCCGCCCGCTCAATTCGTTTGCATCCCGCTGGTATGTGCGCCTGACGGGCGACGATGCGGCGGCACGCCTGCTTGCGGCATTCCCGGAGTGCACGCAGCTTTCCGCACAGGCGGAGGGCGAGGCGGCCTGCCTCACGGCAGAGCTGACCACAGCACAGATGAACGAGAAACGCGCGGCACTCGGCTCGGTTGCCGGCTGCATGCGTCTGCTGTGATCGTATGATAACGGTAACTGTCCCCGCAACGAGCGCGAATATGGGTCCGGGCTTTGATTCCATCGGCATTGCGCTCAATTTATACGACCGCTTTTCCATGGAGGAGAGCGATCACATCGAAATTTCCGCTGTCAACGGCGAAAATATCCCCACTGATGAGAGCAATCTGGTCTATCAGTGCGCGCGCCGCGTCTATGACATCTGCGGCAGGCCGATGCCCGGCTTGCGGCTGATTGAGGACTGCAGCATTCCGCAGACGCGCGGACTCGGCTCGTCCTCGGCTTGTACGGTCGCCGGTCTGCTCGGCGCAAATGCGCTGCTCGGCAATCCGCTGCGTCAGGAAAATATCATTGACCTCGCGGCGGCGATTGAAGGCCATCCGGACAACTCCACGCCTGCGATTCTCGGCGGCTTCTGCACGGCACTGCTGGAATACGGAAAGGTTTGGAGCGTGCGCGTGCCGATTGCGGATAAGGTGGATTTTGTCGCCTTTATTCCGAATTTTGAGCTGTCTACGGAGACGGCGCGCGGCGCACTGCCGAACACGATTCCCCACCACGATGCGGTATTCAATCTGTCGCGCGCGGCGCTGCTGACCGGTTCGCTTGTCACCGGCGACCTGCACAACATCGCTGTCGCTGTCGGCGACTGCCTGCACCAGCCGTATCGCTTCGGTCTGATTCCGAACGGCGAAGAGGTTGTCCGCAGTGCAAAGGGACTGGGCGCACTCGGTGCGTTTCTGTCCGGCGCCGGTCCGACCATCATTGCGATGGTGGATAAGGAAGACCGGACGTATTACAGCCGCGCCTGCATGTATTTTGCAGACCGGTTCCCCGACTGGAAGCCCGTGCTGCTTGCATGTGATGAGGTCGGTGCGACCGTACAGTCGGAAGCATAAATGTATAGTAACCCCTGCGCGCCGCTGCCTGAAAGCGGTGCCGGAGTTGATAGAAACCCGCCCCGCGCAGTGTGCGGGGAAGCATGAGGAGGAACACAGCACATGGCTTTAATTGTGCAGAAATTCGGCGGCACCTCGGTGGCAAATACCGAGCGCATCTTTAATGTCGCCGACATTGTAACCAAAACGGCGCAGGCCGGAAATCAGGTCGTTGTTGTCGTGTCCGCACAGGGCGATACGACGGATGAGTTTATTGCGAAAGCGGCGGAAATTTCCGACAATCCGCCGGTGCGTGAAATGGATGTCCTGCTGAGCGCGGGCGAGCAGATTTCCATGTCCCTTTTGGCAATGGCGATCAACAAGCTGGGCTTTCACGCAACCAGTCTGACCGGCTGGCAGGCCGGCATCCGCACCGACCTCAATTACGGCGCAGCGCGCATTCGTTCGGTCAGTCCGGAGCGCATCAACACCCTGCTTGACCGCGGACGCATTGTCATTGTAGCCGGTTTCCAGGGCCTCAACAGCCACGACAGCATCACGACACTCGGACGGGGCGGTTCGGATACCACTGCGGTTGCAATTGCAGCGGCACTGCATGCCGACCTGTGTCAGATTTATACCGATGTTGACGGCGTATATACGGCTGACCCGCGCGTTGTTCCGGGCGCGAAAAAGCTGGATGAAATCACATATGACGAGATGCTGGAGCTTGCGACGCTGGGTGCGCAGGTTCTGCACAACCGTTCGGTTGAAATGGCGAAAAAATACAACATTGATCTTGAGGTTGTCTCCAGCCTCACCAGAAATCCCGGAACGAAAGTCAAGGAGGTTACTTCTGTGGAAAAGATGATTATCAGCGGCGTCGCCTGCGACAAGGACGTTGCCCGCATTGCTGTTATTGGCCTGCCGGATGAGCCGGGCAAGGCGTTCCGCCTGTTCTCTCTGCTGGCAAAAAATAAAATCAACATTGACATTATCCTGCAGTCTGTCGGACGCGACAACACCAAGGACATCAGCTTTACCGTATCCAGAAATCAGATGGAAGAAGCAGTTGAGCTGCTGGAGGCAAACAAGGAAAAGCTGCACTGCAGCAGCATCTCCTATGAGGCGAAGATTGCCAAGGTTTCGGTTGTCGGTGCAGGTATGACCTCCGCTCCGGGCGTTGCGGCCAAGATGTTCGACGCACTGGCCAGCGCACAGATCAATATTCGCATGATTTCCACCTCGGAAATCAAAATTTCTGTCCTCATTGATGAGGAGGACGCAACCCGTGCCGTTCGCGCGGTACACGATAAGTTCTTTGACTGAATCGAATCATCGGCGCGTTTCCGGTTTCCCGACATGCTTCGGGAGACCGGATTTTTTCTGGAAAAATCCATCAGGCTGCCGTCTTTACCTGCTGTTTGACGTCCTGAGGAGCACCTGCTTACAGGCGAGGCGCAGTATATTTGCGCATGCGATATGATATCAATATGGCGGGTGAAACCGGCAGCGGGCACAGCGGTGCGCCCGCATTTTTGTGTTCTGCATGGAAAATGACGGAAAAGAGAGGGAAGTTTGTTTTTTTGCTGTCAGGCGGTGTATTTTTGTGTTATACTGATACTGTCCGAACGGAATACATGGAGAGGATTATATGAGTCAAAAGAACAAAAGAACCTTTCATAGACACAAGACAGATATGGAAGCGCGGGAAACCGCACTCTATGAGGGCAGAAATGCCGTGATGGAGCTGCTGCGCGCGGGAAAAACCATAGACAAGCTGTTTGTCGCGCCCGATCAGAACGGCCGCATGGCGGATATCGTTTCGATGGCGAAGGCAGCCGGCGCTGTGGTCACACAGTGCGACCGGCGAAAGCTGGATGCAATGAGTGAAACCGGTGTGCATCAGGGTGTGATTGCACAGGCAGCGGCGCATGAATATGTCTCGTTGGAGGACATTCTGCAGACGGCACGCGATCGCGGCGAGCAGCCGCTGCTCCTGATATGCGATGGTCTGACCGACCCGCACAATCTGGGCGCAGTCATTCGCTCGGCGGAAACCGCCGGCGCACACGGCGTCATTATTCCGAAACGCCGTTCGGTCGGCCTGACAGCCACGGCGGCAAAGGCATCTGCCGGAGCAATTGAGCACATCGGGGTGGCGCGTGTCACCAATCTCGCCGCCGCGATTGAAGAGCTGAAGGCAAACGGCGTATGGATTTTCGGGGCGGATGCCGGCGGTGACAAAACGCTGTATAACGCGGACTTCGCAGGTGCGGCGGCGATTGTCATCGGCTCGGAGGGCAGCGGGCTCAGCCGCATTGTACGCGAAAAGTGTGATTTCATCGTGAGCATTCCGATGAAGGGCAAAGTAAATTCATTGAATGCATCGGCCGCAGCGGCGGTGCTGTTGTATGAGGCAGTGCGCCAGCGGTTTGGGGAGGACAGCCATGGATGATCTGGATCTGGAAAAGTTAAAACAGGAACTGGACGATGTTTCCGGCGGCAGTCAGTACGATGTTGACAGCATTATGCGGGAAGCCGGTATTGCTGCCCCTGAACAGGACAAAGAGGATTTGGAACGGCTGATGAATCAGTTCGGCATCCGTTTGGATTCGACGGACGAACAGTCCACCATGCCGCTCTCGCAGGCGGCGGAAACCGTGACGCAGGCGCTTGAACCGGAGGAAAAGACGGTGGATATGTCTGCGCTTTCCCGCGCATCCGAACAGACCCTGCAGCTGACACAGGAGCAGGATGATCTCGCCGCAGCACAATCCGCTGAGCCTGCAGACCCCCTTTCCGAGCAGGACGATGTGTTTGCGAAGCTGTTCGCGCGTCTGGGCGAAATTGAGGAGGATTCTTCCGGGGATGCAGTGCATCCCGAGGGACACACGCAGACCGAGTGGGTGGATCCGCGCATACCGCCGCTGAACGAACCGGAGGAAGAACCGGATCTGATGGCGCGTCTGTTTGACGATGCAGATGCCACACAAAAGCTGGAGGCACAAGATTTCACGCAGCAGCTGGATGAGGTACCCGCAGGCTCATTTGCGGAGGACATCGAGCCGGAGACACAGCGGATGGCAGATGAGCCGGAGAACACTGCGGATGCACAGCCGGAAGAAGAACAATCGGCTGAGACACCGAAAAAGGGTTTTTGGTCGCGTCTGTTCAGCATAGATGACGAGGAAGAGAAAGAATTTGAAGAGGAAGCTGACGAGCTTGATGCGCGCACAGAACGCATCGGACCGGCAGCAGAGACTGAAATAGAGGAAACCGCGGAATCGGAGGAAGATGCCGAGGAGGAAACGGACGAAAAAGAAGCGCCGAAGAAGGGCTTCTGGTCGCGTCTGTTTGGCGGTGACGACGAAGAGGACGACCTCGACGCCGAAGACGAGGAGCTTGCCGAGAGCGCCGAAGCCGAAG
>OCVV010000550.1_pt1 | contig 40037 bp, 35 predicted proteins | sample 1539721 | NCBI WGS metagenome assembly OCVV01 (sample SAMN02144230, study PRJEB22623) | gut metagenome | biome: sheep rumen | host: Ovis aries | place: New Zealand | reverse complement strand
TAATTGATTTAATTTTTTGACTAAAAAGTTTTCAGTATCCTGATCTCCTAATACATCATCTAAAACATTATATGATGCGAAGATACAATCATTTTCAACAAACATTCCGTTTAATTGAACACGTGAATATGGATTAAATCTAATCTTGAAATTAGAATTTGGTAATTTAATTTTATTATCGAATCTAGCGATTAATCCAATTGGGTAACAACCATCAAGTTTTGGTGTTTCGTTATCATCGATTTCAACATCTTCTTTTTGGAAAACTAAGAGAATCTCATTCTCATAAGTAAGTTCAGAAGTTATAACAGCGTTTTTAGAAAACGATCTGCCTACTTCGATTCTTAATTCAACATGAGGAAGTACTACTGGGGCTTTTATCGGTAATACTGGTAAAATTTCATTCTCTAGCATAATTACCTCCTATTTATTATTGTATAAAACAAATTATTACTATTCTTCTACAAATGGGTTCTTTTCAGCGATAAAGTCATAAGCTCTTTGTGAAACGATTTCTTCGTTGATAGCGCTTAAGCTAATTTGAGCTTTAACTTGATCAACTGATAATTTATATTGGTCAGCTAATTCCTTATATTTGTTTTCTCTTTCTTCATCTGTCGCTTCAAATTTTTCTTTTCTCGCAACTTCTCTTAATACAAATCTTAGTGATAATGTATTTTTAGCTTGTTCATGTAAGTTCTTCTTATATTCTTCTAAAGAGCCTTGACCGCTATACATTAATAATGTTTCGAGTTCAAGACCATATTGTTTAGCTTGATTTTGCGCAGCTTCTAAAGAGTAGTTAGCTTCGTCTTCAACTAATTCTTCTGGTAATTCAAATTTAGCGTTTTTAACGACTGTCATATATAGATCGTTTTTAGCTTTGTCTCTGTTAGCTTTATCTTTTCTATCGAAGATGTTCTTCTTTGTATGTTCTTTATATTGTTCAACAGTTTCAACACCTTCAATCTTTTGTTCCTTAACCCATTCATCATTTAATTCAGGAACTTCTCTAACTTTGATTTCCTTAACTTCAACTTTAAATACTACTTGAGCACCCTTTAAATCTTCAGCGTGATAATCTTCAGGGAATGTAACATTTAAATCTTTCTTTTCTCCAGCTTTCATACCAATCATTTGATCTTCAAAGCCAGGGATAAATTGTCCAGAACCAATTTCCAATGAATAATCTTTGCTTGTACCACCTTCAAAAGGAACTCCGTCTTTTAAACCTTCGAAATCGAATACTGCAGTATCACCTTTAGCGATTACAGCATCTTCTCCTTCTTTCTTAACTAACATAGAATCTCTATCTAAAGAACGTTTAACTTCTTCTTCAACTTCTTTATCTTCAACAACAGTCTTTTCTAATTTGATTCCAAGGTTAGTATATTCACCGAGTTCAACTTCAGGATTAACCGCTACAGTCGCAGTGAATACGATTGGTTTATTTTCATCAAATTTAGATTCATCAAAATCAATCTTAGGTTGAGCACATACTTCAACATTATTCTTAACTATGAATTCATAATAAGCTTCGCTCATACATTCATTTAATGCATCATTAACTGCTTGAGCCTTGACTTGAGGTTCAACCATCGCTCTTGGAGCGTGTCCTTTTCTGAATCCTTTGATTTCTACTTTTTCATTTTCTTTTTGGAATGCTTTTTCATAAGCTTCCTTAAATTTTTCTACAGGTACTTCAATTTCAAATTTAACCTTAGATCCTGCGAGTTTTTCAATTGCCATAATATTTCTCCTTTATTTTTGATAACGGTTTATTATATCATTTTATAAATGATAAATCAAAGAATATATCTTGTTTGTGATATATTTATGTCATTTTCTTAATAAAAACATCAAAGTTTTTCCGTTTTCCTGAAAAAGTCGCTTCAAGTTTTTCCGTTTTACTGAAAAACTCTAACATATATTCAAATAAAAAACCTCTCCATTTTTATGCATAGAGAGGCAGTTTATCATTTATTTCTTATATGTTATTCTTCGTTAAAGAATCTTGAAACAATATCCTTAGAAGCTGCGCAAGTATCTTCCATATCACCGAAGCTTAATATTTCTCCAGCGTAATATGTGTTCTTAGTTCCTTGTAATGCATCTAACTTATCATACCATCCATCAGCGTAATCCTTTGGTGTAACGTGTGGACAATAATAAGATTCTTGTTCATATAATCTTTCTTTAACTGGGAATCCAACTTTTTCCATATCTTTCATCATATTAGAAATAGTTGTATCATATGGGACATCTTCCATATCAACATGATTTCTTAATGCGTAAACTGTACATGGACAGTTAGTCTTTAGATATTCCCATCTGTTATAGTAAACCATTGCGTGACCAAGGTTTTCTTTCTTCATGTTTTCAAGTAGATATCCAGAGATAACAGGACTCTTATTTTCATCAAATGTAGCGATGAAGTCTACATATTCTTCATGTCTAATCTTAGAGAATAATTCTTTTTCTTCATTAGTAGAATCTGCGAAATCCTTGAAGTGATCTAGTGGAGTAGTAACGATTAATTTATCAAATTCTTCTACTCTTTCAGTTCCGTTTTCTTTTAATGTTACTTGAATTTTCTTTCCATCTTCTCTTACTACTTTTACAACTTCAGTATTTAAGTGAGCTGGATGAGCTAACTTTTCATTAACATGAGTATAGATTGCTTGAGTACCATCTTCCCAAGTCCATAGTCTTAATTTAACGAATTCAGCAGCAGTAGTAACATCTAAATATTTCATAACATACGCTGCAGGAATTTCATCAAAATATCCATATCCAAATGATGTATATGGCGCAATCCATATTCTTTGAACTTCTTCAACTTTATTTAATTTACAGAAATCGCTAAATGATAAAGCTAAATCTTTTAAGTTTGGATTTTCTCCTTTTACATAGTTAGGGAATGATACTTCTTCAGTTGATTCTTCATCATATCCATTAACAACTTTAGATATACCATTATATTTTCCTTGTGCTACTCCAACGTGTCCGTAACAATCATATCCTTTATATTTAGTCGCCATTAAATGTTTTAATTTCTTAAATTGTTTTTTAAGTTTTAATAGATTGATTGTTTTACCAATACTAAAGTTGAATTTAGGATTGAATGGATCATCTTTAGAACCATCAGTATTTCTAAATTCTCTACGCATATTAGGTTCACCTGGTTTGAAATCTGGTCCCTTATGATAATATCCACCAAATTCTTCCATTTCACTTACTGCATGATAAGTGATAGCGCCCATGATTGCGCCAGTTTCAAATGTCTTTTCTTCACCTGTATTAACCTTAATCTTAGGTGAGTAGGCTTTTCCGCCAACCTTGTTTAACCTTTCATAAATTTCATAGTTAGTGAAACCTTTCTTTTCTAAATACATAGCCATAGATAAGCCAGCTGGTCCACCACCAATGATGCAAATTCTGTCAGTTTTCTTTGCCATTTCAAAAATCTCCTTATTTAATTAAAATGTTTTTCCACATAATATTATAACAAATTTATCAAAAAAGATGACATATATTTGTTTAGATAAAAAAACAATGAATGTTCATTCCCTTGTCGCACTTAAAAGAATAAAAGATAGATGACATCATTAACTATGACTTATAGCACCCCAAAATAGGGGTACATCCCAAAAACAGGTGCTATATCATATGTCACTTAAAATGTCACTAGTTTTGTCACTAATAGTGTCACTAATTTTCGCTATGCTAGACAAACATATCTTTTATAAAAACAGACTGATATTATACATACCAATCTGATTGTTTTTAAATATTATGAATAATTAGTTTTCTACTACACTATTGAATTTTATAAAGAATCTGTTATGTTTTTCTAATCTGATAGATCTTAATTCAAGGCTATCAGTTTTAATTAACATTTCACCTTCAGCCATCTTATTTTTTATCTTAATATCTAATCTAAGATTCACATCTTTTTTATCATATATAACCACATTATATAATCCACTTTTAGGAACAAAATTATTCGTATTAAATGAATAATTTTTATTCTTTCTAAATAGAGATCCTTCCATAACGTATTCTCTATTTAATAAAGTATTCACTAGAGAGAGGTTACCATTTAATAAACATTCTTTAATGTAATGTGTTCCTACTTTATGGTTATCGTAACTGATTTCATCAACTATCTTTACTTTTTCTTTAAGAATAGATGATAAATATAATGAATTTCCTAGTGCGTTCTTCCCAAAAGAATAATCAAAACCTACTATTATAGCTTTCATATCTTTTAAAAATATATTGATAAACTCATCCCTATCTAAATTGATAAATTCATCAGTTAATTCTATAACGTATATAGAATCAAAGCCCATATCTTTAGCCATTTCTATCTTTTCATTAACAGTCATTAGATATGATGGATTATTTTTATTTATATAATCTTTTACGGACATATTAAATGTTAGTATTCCAGATTTAACATTTAATCTATGCGCAATATTTAATGTTTCATTTAATAGTTTAACATGCCCTATATGAAAACCATCAAAATACCCTAACGCTAGAGCTAAATCTTTATCTTTGAATGTTTTATAATTGCTTAAATATGATACTTTCATCTCTTTATTAATAAATCCATTTTATATTTGTTATTAGATTCTTTTTTATATATAGCGATATTCTCATTTTTATTAGTTAATATAATATATTCATCGCTAATATTGTCTTTTAAATAATATTTAGACCCATTGATGATATATTTTAATCTATCATCATCTATTTCTATTCTTTTAAATGATATTAATGATAATGGATCAATAAAATCATCATGAGTTATATCATCTATTCTTTTAGATAATGAAATACTATAATCATTTACTTTAGTTCTTGTTATGGAATCAGCCATTCCAGGATATCCAAGTGTTTTAGAAAAATCTCTCGCAAAGCTTCTTACATAGAAACCACTTTTTGAGTCTATTTCAATATCAAAATATGAATTATTATTCTTAAATTCAATATCGCTTAATCTTTTGATATTATATATTTCTGTTGACCTTGGTTTAATCTCAACTTCTTTTTCTTTTTGAGCGTATTTGTATAGTGGTTTTCCGTTTACTTTAACCGCAGAATAAATAGGAGGGTACTGTTCATAAGTTTTAGGAAAATTAGATAATTCTTTATCAATTAATTCTTCCTTTCCTCTTAAATCACAAATGACGTTATCAGTTATTTCTGTTTCATTATCTAGTGATAAAGATGTTGCGCCTATTCTTATTCTTAATATATATGTCTTTCTAGATTCATTAAAATATTTAAAATACCTAGTCGCATCATTTACTCCAACAATAATTAAACCAGACGCAAGAGGGTCGAGCGTTCCAAGATGTCCGACCTTTTTTATATCAAATTTCTTTTTTACTAAATTATCTAAAGATTGGCTGGTTATTCCTTTATCTTTATTGATAAATAAAAATCCTGAATTCATTATTTTAAGTTAATCACGGTTACACCGCGACCTCCTTCATGTTCTTCACCGCTTCTAAACGATTTTATCTCTTTGTGTTTCTTACAGTAATCAATAACCATATTTCTTAACACTAGTGTTCCAAAACCATGGATTACTTCGACATGTTCTAAATTAGCGTATACCGCATCATCGATAAATTTATCTAATGCTTCACTCGCTTCTTCGAATCTCATGCCTCTTAAATCTAGTCTAGAAGATACATTAGTTTTTAATACTGAATTACTATTCTTTTTAGATTGAGAATTTATATTCTTTGAATAATCGATAACTTCTACTAATTCTAAATCTTCTTTATCGAATGTTTGAGATAAAGAGCCCATTTGTACAGTATATTTATTATTTTTAATGTTTGTGACAGTTCCAATTAAGTTATATTCTATAACATTAACACTGTCACCAACATGAATATCACCTTTAGGTTTTTTCTTCTTAATTACTCTTTCTTTATATAAAGAATTAATATCTCCTCTCAGTTTAGCGATTCTATCATCTTTGATTTCTTTTTTATTTAATATATCTTTCTTTAATTCTTTAATCTCATCAAGAAGTTCATTTCCTTCATCTTGCGCAGATTCAAGAATCTTTATTCTTTCTTTTTCTATTTCATCATATCTCTTATTTAGTTTTTCTCTTTCTTTCTTGAGATATAATTTATTTTCTCTATATCTATTGTTAACTTCTTCTAGTTTAGTTTCGTATTCCTCTTTTAATTTTAAAACTTCCTTAGAGTTAATTTCTAGATTCTTAATTAAATCTGATGTATCCGATTTAAAATCTAAGTTGATATTTTTAGCGTTTTCGATTATTCCTTTATTTAATCCTAATCTTTCAGATATTAAGAACGCATTAGATCCGCCTGATACACCAGTTAAAAGTTTATATGTTGGCTTAAGTGTATCTACATCAAATTCTACTGATGCGTTAATTGTATCAAGATTCTTATATGCGTATAGTTTTAATTCTGGATAATGAGTTGTGGTAATTGAATAGATATCTTTAGATCTAATATAATCTAATATCGCAATAGCGAGGGACGCACCTTCTTTAGGGTCTGTTCCACTTCCAAGTTCATCAAATAATACTAAAGAATGGTCAGTGATATCACTAACTATATTTGATATTCTTTTCATATGAGATGAGAATGTTGATAATGATTGTTCAATAGATTGTTCATCACCAATATCTGCGTATATCGAATTAAAGATAGTTGCGCTTGATCCTTCTTTTACAGGAATTAATAATCCAGATTGTAACATGATAGATAATAATCCTACCGTTTTTAACACAACAGTTTTACCACCTGTATTAGGACCAGTTATAATCATTGTCTTTTTATTAGGTTCAAGAAGCACACTATTAGGAACGCATACATCTCTATTAATTAATGGATGATATGCGTTAATATAATCAATTCTATTAGATATTATAGGCATTATTCCATCAATTGATTTAGCGTAAGCTCCTCTTGAAAAAACCTCATCTAAAGATAATATTACTTGATGATCTATATTTATTTCTTCATAGTGGCTAGATACTTCATATGATAACTTTAATAGAATCTTTTGTATTTCAGTTTCTTCTTGATTTCTTAAAATTGTTATCTTATTTTGTATTTCTGATATAGCGTATGGTTCAATATATATAGTTTGACCAGATGATGATTCATCATATATTATTCCTTTAATTCTATTTTTATATTCAGATTTAACAGGAATAACTTTATGACCATTACGTATAGTTATAATAGATTCAGTTAGAATAGATGCTTGATCTTTAAGGATTGAATTATATTTAGAATTTTGTTCATTTTCTAGAGTTCTAATAGTCTTTCTAATTCTTAATAATTCAATTGATGCGTTATCAACTACATTTCCTTCAAAATCTAATACGTTATCAATTAAATCTTTAGTTTCTTTTAAACTTACTAATTTAGATACATATTTAGATAGATATGGAAAATCTTCTTTTAACGCATCCTTTCCTTTAAAATAGTTATTAACTATAGATACGTTCATTATAAGTTTATTTATTTCTAAAAACTCGTTAATGCTTAATGGTGCTTCTATTCTTAATCTTTCAATAATATGTTCTAAATTATATGGATATAGTTCTAATTCGCCAAATCTATAGAGTATATTTTTAGCGTCACTAGCTTCATTCAATCTATCCTTTATTAATTCTTCATCAGTTGATGGAACAAGCTTCAAAAAGTTCTCTTTTGTGATTTCTAGTTTAGAGAACATAATTAAATTATCTATGATTTTTTTAAATTCAAGAAGTTTTAGTTCAAACATATATTCTATCCTAACAAAATTATATCATCTAATTAATTAACTAACAAATTATGGTATAATTTAAATATGACTAAGAAAGTATTGAATAGTGAAGAAATTAAAGAGTTTATAGATAAATATAAACAGTATGAATTAACTCCACCAAGTGATTATATCGCTCATTATTTTAAAGTTAATGGAGCGACTATTTCTATATTTAATACTGGTACAATCACTATTCAAGGAAACAATTTAGAAGATTTTTCTAAATACCTTGATGAGAAAGAAGCCTCAAGTTTTAATGATATTAATTATGATAACTATAATACGATAGGCGCTGATGAAGTAGGAACAGGTGATTCTTTTGGACCTATCGTATGCGCTAGCGTGTTTGTAGAAGTCGATAAAGTTTCATATTTAAAATCTTTAGGCGTTAGAGATTCTAAAGAATTAAGTGATGATAAGATATTAACTATTGCGCCAAAGATTATTAATAATTTTAAACATCAAGTTTCGATTTGTAGAAACGAAGTATATAACGATAATATAGATAGAATTAATCTTAACGCAATGAAAGCGAAGCTGCATAATTCAAACATAATAAAATTAACAAGTAAAGTAGATTATGATTATGTTTGTCTAGATCAATTCTCAAGCATCGAAAACTATTATAGTTATTTAGGCAGTAACGCATTTAAGAATATCAAATTCGAAACTAAAGGTGAATCGAAATCTATCGCAGTCGCATCATCATCCATTATCGCAAGATATTATCTAATTAAAGAATTTGAAAGATTAAATAAAATATATGGATATATATTGCCTAAAGGTAGCGGCGAACCAGCCCAAGAAATGATAGAAAGAATCAAACTTGATGGTAAACATGATATTCTATATCATATCGCAAAATTAAATTTTAAGAATTTTAAATAATATTATAGTATTCTAGTTATTTCATTAAGCTTATAGTCCGCTATAAGCTTTTTTGCGTATTTTATATCAGATTTTGATAGTTCAAGTGGATTATGGGCGTCACAGCCTATAATCACTTTATTATTCTTATATTCTCCGACTATTTCAAAGAATTTTCTATTAGCGTATAGATGAGATTCATCTTCTCTTCTTCTTCTACCACCTAGATTTATTTCAAGAGGAATATCATATTTAATCGCTGATTCAATTATTCTTCTTGAAAATTCTTCATATCTAGGTTCATTTGAGCCATACCATAATGAGAATATATCTGGATGAGCTAAATATTTAAATAATCCTGATGACATCCCTTGGATTACATCATCAATATATATTTCAATAGCCTTTTCAAAATCTAAAGAACTATAGTGTACGAAATTACCATCAAAAGAATGAAAATGTTGACCTTGAATTAAATATTCTATTTTTTTAGAATCTAGTAAACTTCTATAGTAATTTTCATATTCTATAGCGTATTCAGCTTCGAATCCTAAATGGATTTCAATTATATCTTTATATTTTTCTTTTAGTTTATTTATTGAATCTATGTAATCGTTAAAAAAGACATCATAATCTCCCCTAACCCCATGTTTTCTAATAGATGGATTATAAAGTTCACCTTTATCCTTAAAATTAGGTATCATAACATGGTCAGAGAAACCAAGTACTTTTATTCCGTTTTTAATAGCCTCTAATACATACTCTTCATCTAGCCCTTGTGCGTGACCGCATCTAAATGTATGAGTATGGAAACAATAATCAATTTCCATTATTTAAAACCTCTTGTAACTTATGGTTTTTATCTTCGTCTATAAATGAAGGCTTTAACGCAGTTATAGTATAGTATCCATCCATTAGTAGTTTTATATCTGAATTCTCACAATAATCCATTTTGGATATGTCTCTTGCGTGTTCAAATTCTTTTAAAGTATCGATTACGTAGTCGCCTTTTAGTGAAGTGCTTAATTTAGCGACTTTTATTCCTTTAGGAATTCCATTAGGAATATTAATATTTAGTAGTGGCGCAATATCAAGAAGTTTATTTTTAAAGACATATTCTAGTATCTCTTTAGTTTTATTTTCTAAATATTCATCTTCTTTATGATATGAAGATAAAGCGATTGTTTTTATATTATTTAACGATCCTATAATTGCGGCGCCTACAGTTCCAGAAAATAGAGTATCTTTTGATGCGTTATAGCCATAATTTATGCCTGTCACAACCAAATCAAAATCTACATCTTTAAAATAACTGATACCGCACGCTACTGAATCAGCAGGAGTTCCTTTTATCGCTAATATATTCTTATCGATTACTTTATATTTGATTTTATTATGTAGAGATAAAGAAACTGATGAACCGCTAGCTTCTTTATATGGCGCTGATACATAGACATCTCCATATAAAGACAATATATCTTTTAACATTAAAAGACGACCAGATTTGTATCCGTCGTCATTTGAAAGTAGTATTTTCATCATTTTTGAAGCCATGGTGGAACTACCACATCAGTTTGTTTTTCTTTTGATTTAGGAGTTTTAGGTTTCTTCTTTAATCCAGAGAAGATAGATTCCTTTTTAGTTTTTTCTTTTTTAGATGATTTTGGATCTAAATATTCTTTTTCAAGTTCTGTTTCTTCATCATCCTCATCTTCAATTTCATCTTTTGGACTGATTGGGATATTCTTTAATGGATCATTTTCAAAACCAGTCGCAATAACTGTAACTACTATTTCATCACCTAAATCAGGGTTGATTGCGCAACCATAGATTAAATTGAGCTCAGTAGATGTCGCATCTTTAATCTCTTTTATGATTTCATTGATATCAAATAGAGACGCTGAAACACTAGATGTAATATTTACAATCGCTTGAGTTGCGCCATTAATAGATGTTTCAAGGAGCGATGACTTGATCGCAAGCTGCGCAGCGTCTTTAGTTCTAGTTTCACCTTTAGCGATACCAATACCCATTAACGCTGTACCTCTATTAGAAAGAACCGTTCTTACATCCGCAAAGTCAACGTTGATAACACCGTTTGTATCAATTATTTCAGTGATACCTTGAACCGCTTGTCTTAAAACGTTATCAGCCATTCTAAACGCATCAAGATATGGAGTAAATCTACCAGTAATCTGTAATAATCTATCGTTTGGAATAACGATTAATGCGTCAACATGTTGTTTAAATTCTTCAATAGCGTTTAAAGCTTGAACCATTCTTTGTTTTCCTTCAAATGAGAATGGCTTAGTCACAACACCTATAGTTAGGCATTTCATGTCTCTTGCGATAGATGCGATAACTGGAGCTGCGCCAGATCCTGTTCCACCGCCCATACCTGCGGTAATAAATACCATGTTTGCGCCAGATAGATTTTCTCTAATTTCATCTTCCTGTTCTAAAGCGGCTTGTCTACCAACTTCAGGTTTAGCGCCAGCGCCAAGTCCTCCAGTCGTTGCTTTACCGATTAGGATTTTAGTTTGCGCTTTTGATTTTCTTAAGGCTTGTGAATCGGTATTTACAGAAATAAATTCAACGCCACTAACTCCGTTTTCTATCATTCTATCGATAGCGTTACATCCACCGCCACCTGCGCCTATAACTTTAATGACGGCCTTCTCAGTGTATTGATCATCTTCACTAAACATTTTCTATACCTCACTTACCTTGATTATATTTTTTTAAGAAATCTTCTTTAAATTCTAAAAATGTATCATTTTTGATTGCTTCTCTAATATTGTACATTAGAGTTTTTAGAAAATAAAGATTGTGATAAGAAATAAATCTATATGATAATATTTCTTCTTCACGGAATAGATGCCTAATATAGCTTCTTGAATAGTTCTTACAAACTTTACAATCACAATTAGGATCTAATCCGTTAAAATCTTCTTCATAGCATTTGTTTTTGATATTTATGCGTCCAAGTGATGTCATCGCAACACCATGTCTCGCAATCCTTGTAGGTTCAACGCAATCGAACATGTCGATTCCATTTTCAACACCATTTAATATATCATCAGGAGTTCCAACTCCCATTAGATATCTAGGTTTATTTTCTGGCATTATCGTCTTTAAATATTTTAAAGATTCTAGCCTTTCTTCCTTCGATTCGCCTACTGATAATCCGCCTATTGAATAACCAGGAAAATCGATCTTTTCAAGTTCATCAATAGCGTATTTTCTTAAATCGTTATATGGTCCACCCTGAACTATTCCAAATAGAGCCTGTGTGTCTTTTTTATTGTGCGCATCATATCCTCTTTTAGCCCAACGAATAGTTCTTTCAACCGACTTTTTCATATAGTCATATGATGCGTCAAATGGAGGACATTCATCAAAACTCATTATGATATCCGCACCAATTGAATTTTGAATCTTTATAGATAGTTCTGGAGATAAGAATAGTTTTGAGCCATTCTTATAGTGCTTAAATGTAACTCCTTCTTCAGTTATCTTTCTAGTATCAGATAAGGAAAAAACCTGATATCCTCCACTATCAGTTAATAAAGCACCATCCCATTTATTGAATCCTCTTAATCCATTTGTCTTATCTAAAATATCAGTTCCAGGTGATAACCATAAATGATAAGTGTTTCCTAGTATTAAACCATCAGAAACTTCTTTAACTTCCGAATTTTCTAAAGTCTTCACATCCCCTTTAGTGCCAACAGGCATAAAGATTGGAGTTTCGAAAGTCTTTCCATTAAGAGTTAATGTAGATAATCTAGCGCCAGTATTCTTTTCAAGTTTTTTAACTTTAAAAGATAAGGCTGCCATACTATTTTAAAATTTCTCCGTAAACTTCACCAGCACATTTAGCGGCGTTAGATTCATCAGTATCTATATGCATAGCCCATGCGAAATCTTCTCTAACTCTAACTACTACATCACCAAAAATTAAGCTTCTTCCTTCAGTTTCGATCTTTACTGATACGATTTCACCATTAGTTAATCCGCATTCTTTAGCGTCTTCTGGTGTAGCGTGAATATGACGTTTCGCAACGATAACACCTTTATCTAAAACTAATTCTTTTGTAGGGTCAGCTGCGTTAACTAAAGTTAATCCTGGAGTACCTGCTATATCGCCTGATTCTCTAACTGGAGCGTCAATTCCAAGTGTTCTTGCGTCAGTTAATGATACTTCTACTTGAGCTTCTTTTCTTAGAGGCCCTAAAATAGATACGTTATTTATAGATTTTTTTGGTCCAACTAAATTAACTTTTTCAAAAGATACAAATTGTCCAGGTTGTGATAATTCTTTCTTAACTGTTAATTTTGCGTCTTCTCCAAATAATAATTTGAATTCCTTTTCTGATAAGTGCACATGTCTTGCGCTTGTTTCTACTAATACTTTTTTCATTTTGTGTTTCTCCTATATTTATTATTTTTTATGATTCGTATGAATATACATCGCATCTCCAAATGAGAAGAATCTAAATTTATTATCAACCGCATATTTATATGCGTTCATAATATTTTCCTTCCCAGCTAGAGCGCTAACTAACATCACTAAAGTTGATTTTGGTAAGTGGAAGTTAGTTATCAGTTCATCTACCGCTTTAAATTCATATCCAGGATAGATGAATATTTTAGTTTCATCTTCTTCAGCTTTAAAACATCCATTTTTAGTGATGTTCGCTTCTAAAGTTCTTAGGCTTGTTGTTCCTAAAGCTATTATTTTCTTTCCTTGTTTTTTGGCTAAGTTAAGCCTTTCTGCGGCGTATTCAGATACATGATACTTTTCTGAATGCATATCATGTTTTTCAACATCATCTACTACTACAGGCCTAAATGTGCCAAGTCCAATATTGAGCGTAACTTCTATTACTTCAATTCCGCTTTCTTTTACCTTTTCAAGAAGCTCTTTAGTAAAATGAAGCCCCGCAGTTGGCGCTGCGCTTGATCCTTCTATTTTTGAATAGACAGTTTGATATCTATCTTTATTTTTTAATTTTTCATGAATATATGGTGGAAGAGGAACTTCTCCAACCTTATCTAATACTTCATAGAATATTCCATCATATATGAATTTAGCGTGAACTATACCTTCATCTAAAATAGATTTAATTTCCGCTACTAGTAATCCATCCTTAAAGAATACCTTAGTTCCAACCTTCAATCTTTTTTGTGGCTTCGCTAAACATTCGTATAGATTATCGCCTAAATCTTTTAGTATCAATAATTCTATTTTAGCTTTAGTAATTTCCTTTTCCCCTATGATTCTCGCAGGTACTACTTTAGTATTATTTAGTACTAATACTGAGTTCTTGTCTAGATAATCAAGAATATTATAAAAGTGAGATTCTTCTATTTCTCCAGTATCTTTATTTAAACATAATAGTCTTGAATCGCTTCTTTTATCTAATGGGGTTTGTGCGATTAAATCTAAAGGTAAATAGTAATCAAAATCATCAGTTTTCATCAGCGCTATATAATCCTTTTTTAAGATGACGATATGCTTTAGTTGTGGCTGTCCTACCTCTCGCTGTTCTTTGTATATAACCGCTTTTTATTAAATATGGTTCATATACATTTTCTAAAGTTATTCTATCTTCAGATAGACAGCTTGCGAGATTATCAACACCTACTGGTCCACCATAGAACTGATCTATTATAGCGGTTAAATAAGCTCTATCTCTATCATCTAATCCTTCTTCATCAACATTTAAGCCTTTTAAAGTCTTAAGTGTTATATCTAGAGTAACTTTACCTTTGTTGTATACATCAGCGTAATCCCTGATTCTTTTAAAGAATCTATTGGTTATTCTTGGAGTTCCTCTAGATCTCTTCGCAACTTCAATAGAAGATGCTTCATCTATTTCATTACCATAAATTTTTGCGGTTCTTTCACATATCTTTTTAAGTTCTTCTACAGTATAAAAATCAAGTTTAAATGTGTGTCCAAACCTATCTCTTAATGGCCCAGTTAACATACCGTAAGCTGTAGTCGCACCAATTAATGTGAAAGGTGGTAAATCTAGTCTAATCGTCTTAGTGTCAGAATCTCTACCGATAACTATATCTATGACAAAATCTTCCATAGCGCTATATAGCGTTTCAGTTATCGCTCTAGGCATCCTATGAATTTCATCGATAAATAAACAATCATATGGTTGAAGCTGAGATAATATTGCGGCTAAGTCTCCAGTTTTTTCTATTGCTGGGCCAGATATAATAGTGATATTCGCTCCCATTTCATTTGCGATAACCTGAGCTAATGTAGTTTTTCCTAGTCCCTGAGGGCCATATAATAAGACATGATCAAGTGGTTCTTTTCTCTGTTTCGCAGCCATAATAGAAACACCTAACATCTCTTTAATATCTTCTTGTCCTATATATTCTTTAAGATATTGAGGTCTTAGAAACTGTTCTTCTTCAATTTTATCACGATAATTTTTTAATTCATTTTGAGTACTCATGAGATTCTCCTAGACTTTATTATAACATAATCTTTAGATTTGTTATAAAAAATAGTCCAAAAATATGATAATATATCTTAGAATATCATATCTAAATTATTCTATTTTTTAATAGTTCTTATTCTTATAATAGAAACTCATAATTATTTATTATGGTATAATGAATTATAGGTGAAAAATGGACAAATCTAACTCCCTTAACTACAAAGTTTTCCTTGAATCTATCGGTTATGATACTGAAAGAATCGAGAAATATTTCCATAAAGTTATTTCAAACCTTGAAAGTGAGGCTTCTTTTTTAATTGGAAAAAGGGATGAAGATGTTGAAAAACAATACTTAGAATACACCAAGAACTTAGAACTATATAGCCAAATAAAATATGATATTTTGTCTAAATATTTTATAGATTATATCGAACTAAATGAAGAATATAATCTTAAAAAAGCTAAACATGAAAGTGAAATAAGAGAAAAGATTGATAATTTATTAGATCAAATTGAAAGAGAAAGATTAGTAATAGATCAGTTAAGAAGCGACTATTTAGTTAAGTTCTACGAAGCTAAGAAAGAACCACAAAGAAATATAGATTTAATCTCTAAAAAGATAGATACTGAATATAATAAGCATGTTCAATTTATTTTTGATGCGAAAAAATCTATAGAAAACAATAAAGAATACTATATTACCGCAGAACAATATATAGAAAAAATCGATAAAGCATTAGAATTTTTAGATGAGATAAGCGGATATAATGAAGAATTATTAGATGAAAATAAATCTGATTCTAAGATAGAAGCTAATAAACTTTCGATCTATCTAGATTATATTAATAATGAGATAGATAAAACATCTAATACTTCTTTCGTTTCTTTATACGATAATGTATCTAAAACATTTGTTAGTTTAATTGATAATGTTAAATTAAGAAAGGAAGAGATATTAAAAGAATCAAAATCTTTAAAATCTAATATCGCTTACTGTTTTAATAGAATCGATAAAGAGATTGAAGAAACTAGAGAATATTACGATAAGAAGCTGATAAATGACTATCCTCCTCAAGTTATTAAAGAGATAAAGAAAGATAGAGATATCATGCTTAAGAGTTTAGAAACTAGAAAGATTAGAATATCTCTTGATTATTCAATTGAAATAAATCTTTTGGATGAGGAAGCATCAATTCTAGATAGTTATATAAATGAATTAGATAAATCAAATAAGGCTTTAGGTGGCTCATTTATAGATGAAATGGAAAAGTCATCTATAATGGTTTTATCATTGATGAAGAGCGTTAGAGAATTCGTTCAGGATGAATTAAGAGCGATAGATAGTTTTGAACGCGACAGCAATGAAGCTAGAGAAATAGTTAAATACTTCAATAATAGATTTAGAAACTTACAGATAGAATCTACATTAGAAATACTAAAAAACAATAGAGAATCTATTAGTAAGGCTATAGAAAACAACAGAACTCTTGACATTTTAGCTTTTGAAATACTAACTAGTGAAGAGCTTCTAAAAATAAAGTTATTAAATCTTAAAAAAACACTATTAACTTTAGATGATGAACTGAAGATTAAATCTATTGAATACGATATTAAAATTGAGGAATTAGAACATACTTCTACTCCTTTAATCGTTATAAATAACTGTAAATCTAAAATAGAATTATTAAAGAATGATCTTAAAGTTGATATAGATATTTTAAATCATGATCTAGAACATAAAATAAAGATAATCGATTTAAAAAAAGATATAGATATTTTAAGAAATGATTATATGATAGCCTATACTAGGCTTGATAACATATCAAAAATAATTGATAAAAAGGTCGATATTGAGCCAAAAATCATAGATTTATTAAGTTCTATTGAACTTGAAAGAATAGTCGAGAATGTCTTAATTGATTCAGCGAATAAGATGAATGAATATTCTTTAACTATGGTAAAATATGATAAGGATATTGAAGAGCTTGATAGTGACACCAACAGTAGGATTAGATATTTAAATAACGTCCTTGAAATTGAGATAAAGAACTTTGAAAATGAAAAAAGTAAGATATTAAAAGAAAGCGAAAATAGAAAGAAAGAAATCTATCCAAGCTTGGTTAATATCAAAAGCGATTCTGGTAAAAAATTAAAGGAATTAAGAAAGAAATATAACGCTGATAAACAATACTTTTTTGACACAAATAACAAAAACAAAAAAGTATATTTAACTTTATCTAGCACTCTTAATGATTTAATTAGCGAATATGAGAAAAAGCTAGAAAATATAGATTTATCAAATAGAGTATTTATAAATAATGTTATTGATGAATCTAATTTGTTAGTTAAAAAAGTCAATGATGAACTAATTAAAAATAATGGATATGATATAAATGAAATAGTTATAAATATTAATTTACTACCTGTTTTATCAGCAAGTGAAAATAAATATTTAAAGACGCTAAAGAAGGCTATTTCTTCTTTCATTAAAGATTTAAAGGTTTTAATAAATAAAGAATTATCTAAGATAGTTTATTATGAAGGAAAAGCTTTAGATAAAGAGGTTAAGAAAATAGATGATGAGTATAAAGAGAATATTGCGCTCATCGCTATTAAGAATACTATTCTCGAAACTCCTAGTCTTGATAATCTAGATAAAATTGATGAAGAAAGCATAATTAAAACTAAAGAATATGAAAAGAATATCTCTTCATACAAGAAATACTATATGTCCACAATCGAATCAATAAGAAACGATTATGATTCAAGATTTAAGGAACTTACTGATCTTAAAGACAAATGTGAAAATTATGTATTAAACTTAAATGAATCAATAAATGATAAGATTGACTATGAATATTCTAGAATCAAAGAAAATCATGAAAAGAAAATCTATGATGCGACAATTGGCGAAAGAGAACTCGCTAAGAAAGCGAGCGCATCTATATCTAATATGAGTGATGAAGTAGAGAAAAAGAATAGTGATTTTGAGAAGATTAAAAAGGGATATGATGATATCAACAAACTATACTTTGATACCACTATAGAAAAAGCTAAAGAATATTACGAAACTATAAAAAGTGAAATGAATAAATTTGAAGATGATGTTGAAACATATATCGAGTTTAAAAAACAAGATAAATCTAACTATATGTCATCTTTAAATTCTTTAGTAAATGAATATAAATCTAATTTTAATGATTTAAATGAATATTATAGAGATATCGCAAACAATAAAAAAGCTGAAAAAATCTTCGAATATACTAAATTATTAGAAGAGACTAAGGAAAAGAATATGAGTGAGTTTGAAAAAGAATTCACCACATCTAAAACCTATGAAAAATCCCTTGAGATGTTGACATCATCTCTAATGGAAAAAGCTAAGAGAGTTAATGATTCTTTATCTAAAGACTCAGTTGAAACAGTTATCACATTTGGAAATAAAATAGATAAATTAACTAATAATGAATAATATTAATAATGAATTAAAAGACGTTTTATCTACCCTCGAAACATTTGGTGAAAACATTAAAAATAATGTGGACACCTTAAGCAAGGATATAAACGCTCTAGAATCCAAAATTGAATCAGATTCTAAAACCTCTTTAGATGAAATAAAGAGTTCTTTAAGTTCGTTAAAAACAAAAATAGAATCATCTGTAGAAAGATTTACATCTATCGAAGAATTTAGAGATTTAGAACATTCAAAACTAATGATTAAATATTATTCAACAATCATATTCTTAAAGAATGATTATATGAATGATTCTTTAAAGATTACTGATAGGTTAAATCAAGCATTCCAAAGATATAATAAAGAAAGAAATACTTTCTATATCACCATCAATGGTATTATGAAAGATCATATTTCTTCAACAGAATCTTTAATTAAGAAATGTGTTTCTTTTATCCTTAAATCATTAGATAGGTATAAAGATACATTATCTAAATATTCTGAATTGTTCTCTTCTTCTTTTAGCGAGATTACAAAGGAATTACAGTTAGTTGATTCTATATTTAATAAGGAAGTAACTTCATTAAATACTAGACTAAAAAATATTAAAGATAAATATTCTTTAAAAGTATCATCTAAAGATCTACTAGATATTAATTTTACATCTTCAAATTCTTCTTTAAAATCTTTTGAGAATATCACAATAGAATATTCTAAAAAGAGAGATAAAATAATAAATGATTTTAAGGCTAATACTGCTAAAGATATTGAACGTATAGAATATTTATTATTATCAGTACTTGATAAAACATATTCACTATCTTTAGATAAAGATAATATTTTAGATTTGATTAAAGATGATGAATATAAAGATCTAAGTAGTGAACTATTAAAAATAGATAAGCATTTTTCATTAGATGAATTTAAAGACGTCGTTAATCAAGTGTTTAAAACTAAAAATGAAAAAGATTATTTATTCTATAAAGATGAACTTAAAAACTTAGAACTTTCATATAAGAAAAAACTAGAATTATATGGATATATCAAAGCTGAAAGCGATGAAATAGTAGATAAATTAAATAATGAATCTATCGCATTTTATAATGAATACGCAAATGAATCAATACTAAAAGATGATTATGATGAATTCTATCGATATACAAAAGAAAGAATAAATACACTCTTTGAATACAAGATAAAGACTTTATCATTATTTAAGACAATAAATGAAATTACATATAATTACGAATATGAAAAATCAGTTATAGAATCTTCTTTTATGAAAGAGATAAGAGATTCTATCATAGATTTAGATTATGATATCAATATCATTAAGAATGAAGCTATAGTAAAGACAAATGAAAGAAACACTTTCATGGTTGAGCTTGATAGCGCCAATAAAAAATCATTATATCTATTAGATTATGAAACAGAGAAGATTCATATTGAAAAAGAATATAGATTAAAAAAATCATTCTTAAAACTAGCTTATGAACTATTTAAACAAGAAAAGGATATAGCGTTATTAGATACAAGAGTTGAACTTGAAAAGATACTTAGTGAATATGACGCAATTAAATCAACTTATGAAGCAATCTATGTCTCTCAGGAACAACTATTAACTAAGAATAAAGAAAGAGTTAACATGTTAGATATTTCTAATTATGACTATGCGTTAAGCTTCTTAAAACACAGAACTTTAATTGCGGAAGAAATGATAGATCTCGCAATTAAAGAATATACATTAAGAGTAGATATTCTTAATGGAACAAGAAACATGGCTAAAGACTATTTAGAAAAACTTGTTTTACCAATTATAGATACATATCTTAATGACTGTAAGGAATTAAATAGAATTAAGAATGAAAAGCTTGAACCTATAATTGATAAGTTATCGAAAAGGCCATCTGGAGATGCGACAAATGGAGAGGTCAAGAAAATATTAGATAACTATAATGAAGCGATAAAAGCTCTTACAGATCTATTATTAAATGATAAATCTATAAAGTACGCTAAGTTTGAATCTAGAAATATTGATGAAGCTGTTATCAATTCTATTGAAAACGCACAGATAATTAGAGATCAATCATTAAAGCGTGCTTTAGAAGAAATTGAAAGAGCTAATTTAGAATTTGAATCTATTATCAAATCAATAGATCAAAAAGATATTGATTTTGATATGGCTTTAGAAGATTACAAATTAACATACCTCACAAATAAAGCTAGACTAGATAATAAATTAGAAAAAGATTCAGTTCCTTATTTAGATAAAATAAATGATATTAATAATACATATAATAATGATGACTTTATTAAGCGTATAGATTCTATAGAAAGAGATTATGAAGTTAGATGTAATAAATTATTAGATGAATATAAAAAGAAAACTTCTTCTCTTCCTATAATTAATTACGTTAATTATGAAAATGAATTATTGTTGATGAATGAAAAATCTAAAAAGGAACATGATTCATCGCTTCTTAATAGTAAAGAACAATTCTTTATAGAAAAGAATACCGCATATAAAATGTATTTATCTAATATAAAGAAATTGGATATTGACTATAAAAAGAAAGCTAAGGATTATGAATCTGAAATAAATAGATTTAAGTTAATGATTTTAGATATGACTAATGATATGATACTGATGAATAAAAAATCTTTAGTTGAACTAAAAAACACATCATATCTTAAAAATATATTTGTTTTAGAGGGAATAGATAATATAGAAAAAGAATATAAAACAAATATTAAAAGAATAAATAAAGAAATATCTAAAAAATATAAGAATATTACTATATATGATATGAAGAAACGCTAATACCGTTTCTTCATTTTTATAAAAATAAAAATCCACTAAAAAGTGGATTATATAAGTTACTGACACCTATTCTAATAAGCGACCTGATCGCCTACTACGATATGATTTCAAAAAATGCGTTAGGCTTCAAGCCCGTAACTTGCTTGCACACAGCATTTTTATCCCTCAGATAAATTAATGTTTGGAGCCCTATTGAAATAGAGTATCAGTAACACTTATATTATATCATATATTTCACCCATTAAAAGCAAAACGATTCTACTATTATTTTTGATAAAAATAAGAAATAGTTTTTAAGCTACTTCATATTTGGGTAATTATTCTTCTTTTTCTTCTTGAGAGTCATTAGTTTCTTCTTGCTCTACTTCTTCAGTGGAATCAGATTCAACTACCTCATCTTCATTACTTTGATTATCAGACGCTTCTACTTCAGCGATTGCTTTAGCTTTTTCTTCTTCTAATCTTCTTGCTTCTTCTTGGGCTTTTGCTTCTTCTTCTTGGACTTTTCTTTCTCTATAGCCATCTGGATCAGCTAAGAAAGCTTGTTTTTCATCTTCAACGTGTCTAACTGCTTCATCGAAGTTATCATGCATTACAGTCTTGTAATCAAAATCTATGCCTAAATAGATATAAGGCATATCATGTTTTAATTGTTTCATTAATTCATCATTGCCGTCAACTGTAACATAATATGTGAATCCATAATTCTTGTAATAATCTAAGAATACAATACCGTTACCATTATATTCATAAGCCCATACTATTTTATTCCTGTCTAATACAAAGAATGCAACTTGGTTATAGCCAAAGATAAAGTTCTTTGTCATTAGGATAGGATTCTTTTTATTTAGTGTATGAATAGGATCCGCATCAGTTAATTCTTTATCAAATATAGATGGGTCTAATCCTTCTTCAACAATCTTTTTATATGTTGGATATTTCTTTGGGCTGATAATATATTTGATATTAACGAAGTAATCTTTTAGTTTTCTTACTGATATTAGTATTGCGACTACACCTATTATAATCCACATAACGCCTGAATTATTAGTGTTCGCAACTAAAAAGTAAATGCCGAATCCAATGATTACAAGCGGTAATAACATTGTGATTATTGTTAGTATTCCATACGCTGAAAACGCTAATCTAACATGCATCTTTTTTATTATTTTTTCTAACATTATTTATGGCTCTCCTTTTTTAGAGTTTCTCCTGATTCGACCTTATCAATATTTAGTTTATCTAAATCGATACCAGAGAATATTCTGACATTCTTGCCAATCTTAGATGAAGCTTTAATTCTAACATCTTTGCCTAATACAGTAATACCGCTACTTAAAAGTTCAGGTCTTTCTTTATTTGGAACATTATCAAATGTACCAATTACTGAATTTTTACCAATAACACAGTTTTTATCGATGATACAGTTTTCTACTACTGCGCCTTCTTCTATTACTGTATTATTTAAAATAACTGAATTAGATACTTTTGCGGTTGGATGAACTACTACGCCTGGTGATATAACAGATCTAACTACTTCTCCAGCGATTATAGAACCATTAGATAATAAAGCTTGTTTAATTACTGCTTTAGAGCCAATCTTTACCGCAGGCATATCTTCACTTCTTGTATATATTTTCCATGTTGGATCATACATATCAAGTTGAATCTTATCAACTGTTTCAATAAGCTCTAAATTAGCTTCTAGATATGCATCATATGTACCTACATCTTTCCAGTAATCAAAGAATTTATAAGCATATACATTTTTAGAATCAATCATATCTGGAATGATATGTTTACCAAAATCTAAATCTTCAATATCATCATGTGATTCTAATAATTCAATAAGTTTTTTTCTATCAAATACATAGATTCCCATAGATGCGAGATCACTTTTAGGCTCTTTTGGTTTTTCCACGAAATTGGTAACCATTCCATTAGAGTCGGCTTCCATAATTCCAAATCTAGATGCGTCACTTAGCGGAACAACCTTACATGCGATAGTAACGAGTGCATTGTGTTCTTTATGGAAATCAATAAGTTTTCTATAATCCATTTTATAGATATGATCACCTGATAATATAAGGATGTATTTAGCGTCTGATTCATATAGAATATTCATATTCTTTCTTATAGAATCAGCTGTTCCGTTATACCAATCAGCGTGAGGTTGAAGAAGGTTAACATGTGAATCTCTTCTATCCATATCCCAAGGTTTACCAGAACCAATATGTTCATTTAATGAATGTGGAAGATATTGTGTCAATATATCGACATTATATATTCCAGAATTTGAACAGTTAGATAATGTGAAATCTATTATTCTAAATTTACCAGCGAATGGAACAGAAGGTTTAACTCTCTTTTCTGATAATATATCTAGTCTAGATCCTCTTCCACCAGCTAATATAAGCGCTAAAGTTTCCATTATAAATCTCCTTATTTATCTAATAATTTTTTGTAAATTCTATAATATTTTTTCGCAGATTCTTTAAAACTATAATCTGAGTTCATTGCGTTTTCAACAAGCACATCCCAACAATGTTGTTGTGAATAGGTTCTAAACGCATATTTTATAACATAAAGCATATCGTGAGAATTATAGTAAGTGAATGAGAATCCATTACCAGTCATTTCATATTCGTTATATGGAATGACAGTATCTTTTAATCCTCCAGTTTCTCTAACTATAGGAAGTGATCCATATCTTAATGCGATCATCTGTCCTAATCCACATGGTTCAAACTGGCTCGGCATCAAGAACATATCACTTGCGGCGTAAGCTAGTCTTGCGAGTTCATCACTATATCCTATATAACACTTTACTTTATAAGGGTGTCTCTTTTCAAGGTCCATAAAGAATTCCTCATAATCCTTTTCGCCAGTACCAATAATAACGAATTTAAAGACTGAATCCTTTAATAACTCTTCCGCAATTTCTTTTATTAAATCTAATCCTTTTTGTCTTGTTAATCTAGTGCACATCGCAATGAGTGGAACATTAGAATAAAAATCAACACCTAACTTTTTATATAATTCTTCTTTCGCTAGTAACTTACCTTCTTTATAATTGCTGAAATTATAATTCATAGGTAAACATTTATCAGTTTCAGGATTCCAAATAGTATAATCTATACCATTTAGTATTCCACCAAATTCATATTTTTTAGCTTTTTGATTTAAGATATTACCTAAACCCATAGAGAAATAATCGCTTGTTAAAAGCTCATTAGCGTAAGTTTCACTTACCGTATTAACATAGTCAGATGAAACGATTGCGCTCTTCATGAAGTTCATCTTATTATCGAATTCCATAACATTATCAAATGACATATTAAACAGTTTTGAAACCTGTCTATCAAATACACCTTGGAATGCGATATTGTGAATAGTGAAAACAGTTTTAATAGAACCATATTCTCTAAAATATTTAGCTTTCATAACTTGTGGAATCATACCTGTATGCCAGTCATTACAGTTTACTACATCAGGTCTAAATCCACTATATTTAAATGATTCAATAACTGAAGTTTGGAATAGCGCCCATCTTTCTGCTTCATCAGGGAAATCATATATTTTATCTCTATCAAATTTTTCATGATCTATAAAATAGTAAGTGACGCCATCTTTAACCAATTTATAAAGATCTACTTGTTGACTCTTTGTCCCTAAAAAAACATAATAAGAAGCTTCTTTTTCTATTCCTTCAAGAAGTTCAGCCTTTATTGTTTTATATTTAGGCATAATAACCCTAGCGTCACAGCCAATCTTAACTAGTTCCTGTGGTAAGCTTCCTATAACATCCGCTAAGCCACCTACTTTAGCGAATGGATAACATTCCGCCGCAACAAATAATACTTTCATAAATGGTTTATCCTCCTATATAAATTATTTTGTTTCTACTTCAAATAAAGCTTTAGATAACTGATCTGCACATGAAGTTTCTCTAAAACCGCATTTATTACCTTTTAATATCTCCGCAACTTCTTTTCTATTTTTTCCTTCAATTAGCTTAGATATTGCTTTTAGATTTCCGTTACATCCTCTAGTAAAAACTGTATTGTGGATATTATCATTATCATCTATATCAAATTCAATTTTTACTGCACATGTACCTTGAGTATAATATTCATAATGTTTCATAAATTCACCTATTCTTCTTCAAGATTTAATTTCTTTTGTTTTTTAATTTTAAATATCGCAAATGGAGTGAAGTAAACAAGGGTTCCAATTATTGATAGAATAATCATCCAATATCCTTTTGTATTTAACACGAACTCTCCATTTGATAATCCATAATGGAAGAAATCAGCGCCAAACTTAGCTTCTGTAAATAGAGTGATTACAGGACATAAAGCTAAGACGATAAATGTTATCGCTGAGATCCATATTCTCATCTTGCTGTAAGGAAGAGAGATATATACAAGGATTATAAAGAATATGAATGTTAAAGATATTAGATACACATTTGTTTCTTCGATTGGACCAATTCCTAAAGACTCTGATGTAAACCTGATTACCAGCACAGAAATAAATGCGATGAATGCGCCAGGTAGAGCCCTTCTAAATATATTGCCTAAGAACTTTCCCTCAATCTTTGATGCGTTAGGTTCTAGCGCTAAGACTAGAGTAGGAAGCCCTATTATAAACGTTTCAATAATCATCAGTTGAGATGGTTCTTTAAATGGAGATGTGAATTGTAATTCAGGTTTAATAAAGAAGAGGATTATTGCCGCAATATTTATAAACATCATCAAGAATGTTTTTGATAAGAACAATGAAGCACTTCTTTGAATGTTATTGATTACTCTTCTTCCTTCATTAACAACTTTAGGTAAACTTAAGAAGTTAGAATCAAGTAAAACAAGATGCGCTACAGTTTTAACTGCTTCACTTCCCGCAGCCATCGCTATAGAACAATCTGATTCTCTTAACGCTAATATATCGTTTACACCATCACCGGTCATCGCAACTTTATGACCTTCAGATTTTAATGCTTGAACTAATAATTTCTTTTGATTAGGTTTAACACGACCAAACACAGTATATTCTTTAGCGGCCGCCATTACTTCTTCATCAGTTAAACCATCTAAAGAAATATATTTTTCATAATGCGGTACACCCGCATCTTTACCTATTGCGCTAACAGTGATTGGGTTATCACCTGATATTATCTTAATATCAACTCCATTGTCATGGAATTCTTTTAGTGTTTCTCTTGCGCCTTTTCTAATATTATCGTGAATAGATATTAACGCAATCAAATCAAACGGACCTTGAACAGTATTATTTTGAATCTTTGAAGATGTTCTGCATAAAGCTAAAACTCTATTTCCTTGTGACGCTTTAATATTGATAATCTTTCCATATTTATCATTCTTTTTAAATTTTATCAATATATCAGGAGCGCCTAAAACAAATGTTCCAAGCCCTTTAAATGTTACAGCACTAAATTTATTGGTTGAATTGAAATTCAATATTCCTTGAGTTTCAAAATACACATTAGAGCCAAACTTATCTTTTAAAGCAACGCTTGTCATATTCGTTCCTTTTAAAGATCCATTCATAGATGAAATAATTTCCAGTGGCGGATATGTTGCATCCGCAACTATTATTTCATCAACCCTCATCGTACCATCTGTGATAGTTCCAGTCTTATCTAAACAGATAGTATCTACTCTAGCTAGCTGTTCAATACAATATAGTTCCTGAACAACCGTTTTGTTATTCGCAAGCTTTATGACAGATGCGGCTAAAGAGATAGATGTGAGTAAGAATAGGCCATATGGAATCATTCCATTGATCGCAGCGACTAATCCTAATATCAAATCTTTAGATAAGCCAAATATAATGATGTTGTCGCTTGTATAGACTGAATATTTGTTATAAATGATGTATAAAAAGATAGAGATAGGTATTAAAGATATAGAGATAGATGTGATTACTGTATTTAATGAATTCATTATCTCACTTTTTGGTTTAGAATACTTAGTTGCTTGAGCGGATAATTTTTCAATAAAATTATCTTTACCAACTCTGATAGTTTTACAATAAGCTTCACCGCTTACTACATATGAACCAGAATATAGTTCATCACCCTTCTTCTTTAATATATCATCAGATTCACCAGTAATTGTAGATTCATTAACGTATAATTCACCTTTTTCAACAACTGAATCTGCAGGAATCTGTTTTCCCGCATCTAGTATGATTATGTCATCTAATACTAAATCGCTAGATTGAACTTCAATTTCATTTAAGTTTCTTAAAGTCCTAACTTTAGATTCAGTAGTTAATACTAATTTATCTACTATCCTTTTGGCTTTAATCTCTTGAACTATACCAATAATCAAATTCATAAGAGCCGTTCCCATAAATGTAAAATTAGTTATATCACCAAATTTTTGGAATGTTGGCACAACAAGTATTGCCATTATGATTATGATTAAGTTAAAAATAGAAAGAATATTGTGCAAGAAAATTTCACGATAACTCTTCGTCTTTCTGTTTTCTTTTTTATTTGTCTTTCCTTCTTTTATGCGCTCTTCTACTTCTTCAGTAGTAAGCCCAAATATAATGTCGTCTTTGATTATCATAATATTATTATATCATAAAATTATGATATAAACAAAAAACTCCAAAAATGGAGTTTATCTTAGCTTTTCTTGTATATGATATTTTTATTTTATATCATCTATTATAGTAATATATTGTTAAAAAATATCATTATCATTCAGTTTTTTCTTTTAAGAACGAAACGCTTATTCTCTATCTTTTATCTTAGCTTTCCACCTTTTTGTAGTATAAATTTACTAGTTTTTCCACCTTTTTGTAATAAATATTAATCACTTTTCACACCTTTTTTGTAAAAAGCTAATTCATGTTGTACTAAAAAAAGCTCATAAAGAGCTTTATTTATTAGTCTTTAAATAGGCTTCCACCTATAAATTCACGAAGTAGTGAACTATTCTTTACGTATTCATCAGGTATATCTTTAAATACTTTTAAGAATTTCATTAAAAGGTTCGCTCTAATATATTGATCAGATTCATTTGGTACTGTGCTTAACGATTCCATACCGTGTTTTTTAAGCACAGATAATTCATATCCTAATTCAGAATTAAAGATATAATCAGCGCTTTCCATATTAGGATATATCCATTTTCTTTCTCCATTTCTTACGCTCTTCCATTGATTTAGAGTATCAAGTGCTGGAGTATTTCTAAACTGGATATCTCTAACTATTCTTCTAACTAATCTTAAATCAGTTAAACTTATTGGATTGTGGTTATCAATATTTCTTTGCGCTAGTGGAACAATATATATCTTAAAGATGTTTTCTTTAGGAATCATTCCAGTTAATTTATTATTTAATGCATGAATACCTTCAATGATAATGACACCATCATTTGATAATTTAACTGGTTCACTAAAATATTGTCTCTTTTCTGCGAAATTATATATAGGTAATCTTACTTCTTTTCCGCTTAAGAAATCCATCATATTCTCATTAAATAATTGAATATTTAATGCGTCAACATGTTCAAAGTCAGGTTTACCTTCTTCATCTAATGGGCACATCTCTCTAGGCAAATAATAATTATCAAGACTTATTCTCATTGGATGAATATTTCTAGATAATAATTCTATTTCTAGTTTCTTAGAGAATGTAGTTTTTCCAGATGATGATGGACCCGCAATAGATATTAATCTAATCTCATCAATATTAGATTCTATCCTTCTACCTATTTCTTCAATATCATGGTTATGCCTTGTTTCACACATTCCTATGAATTTGATTAATTCATCATAATCTTCTGTCTTTTTATTTATATCAAAGATATTTTCGCTTCTCGTGATTTTGCACCACTTAGATTCATTAGCGAGCGCTCTTAAGAAATTAGGCTCATCAACAAATTGAGGAATATATCCTTTAGCTTCCATTCTCGGAAATTGAATCATAAGCCCTGGATAATATGGAATGAATTTATATTCTTTTATATATCCAGCTGATGGAGCCATATATGAATACATATAGTTTTTATATCCATTACATTCATATATATTCACATCTTGAGTTCTATATTTTAATGTTTCAATTTTATCAAGATATCCTAAGCTTTTATAATATTCTTTCATCTCTTCGATAGAATATTTCTTTCTTTCAAACTTAACATCTTTTTCGATATATTCAGATAACTTGTTTTCTATTTTCTTTATCTCATCTTTAGTTATTACTCTACTACAAATCTTAGCGAATAAACTCATAGATATTGAATTCGAAAAGCGTACATCGTCTTTTTTAAATAATTCTTTAACCGCCATCGCAACTAAATACCTTAAAGTTGCTTGATAGATCTTCATCGCATCGCCACTTTTAAGATCTAAAAATTCAATAGTCGAATCTTTAGATACTTTATATGTTAATTCCCTAATACGATTATTGACTTTAGCGCATATCTTATAACCTTCGAAATCTTTTCCAATTTCTTCTAAAGTTAAGTTATCTTGATATTCGTATTTTTTATTATTAATCGTTAATATCATAATCCTTTTTCCTTATTAATATAGTTCATATAGTTCCAATAAAGTATTATTCTTCTTATATTCTTTGGAATAACTATATATGTTTTATTTGAGGTTGGCACTTCAAATTGTTTTTTAAATGTGATAACGAAGTTTATTAGTTTAGATAATTCAAATGATAAGTTTTTAGATTCATCTTCATTATCAACAAACTTAATAACTTCTTTATCCATATAAACTTTACCATTTTGAATATATTCTTGATGATTTAATTCCTCATCAACATATTTGATTATAGCTTCATCTTCTAAAACCAATCCATTATCTATCAATCGATGAAATTTATTTAAGTTATAATCGAATAATTCTCCTAAACCATTAAATTCTTCTTTGTTGATGAAATTATATGTTGTCTTTTCAAATTCATATGTTTGACCACACTTGTTACACATAATCTTTGATTTATCTGTTTCAAAAGATAGTTCACTATCGCAGTGTGGACAATACATAAGCACATTTTCTAGACCCTCTGCCTTAGTTTTCTTAATATATTTATATCTAGGATGAGTTTTAATCCATTCAAAATCGTTGTTTTTATTAAATGCTTCATGAAGTCTATTATTAACTTCATCGCTAGATAATGTTTCTAATTCCGCTTTAGACATAATCATTGATACATCTGTGACCACGTTACCTCTTGCGACCTTCTTACCCCATTTAGGGCTTTTAAAATAAGCGCCATTAGTATTCACAAAATATACATTAGGTTTAAACTTAGTAATGAGTTTATCTAAACCTTGAGGCATAAGTAATGGCTTTCCATATGGAGACATCTGTCCTTCAGGGAACAACATCACATTGTGTCCAGCTTTAAAATGTTCTCCCATAGTGATGATACTTCTAACATCGCTTCTATATTGATCTTTAGGTATGGTTCCTATCCAAGACAATAATTTACCTAGATTCTTATTTCTAAACCAATATGTAGTAACTACTATATGGCTCTTTTTAGGCCAGATAGAAGCTGGAACAAATAGAAAATCATAATATGATCTATGTGGCGCAATTATAAGCGCTGGTTCTTTTATTTTTTCTTTATTTCTTTTAAATCCAAATTTAATTTTTACAAATAGATAGGCAAATGGACCTAATATATGGTAGATAATAAAACTTGGCTTTTTAACTCTTTTTTTCTTCATAATAACCACGACCTAAAAGATATTCTAACATTAGTATTATATTATAAGATATAAAAATCATAAATATAAAGAATAGATAATCTAGGAGTAACATCCTCTTATAAATTCTAAATATATTCATAATTTCATCGTTATATATCATAGACAACAGTATAACAAATACTGATACAGATATTAAAGATGTTAAATACTGTACAAATTCAGAATCAAAAATAAACCTTTTAATTCTTCTTTTCATAACTCCCGCATTCTCTAATTTTAATCTTGCATCCTTAATAGAATTAAGATACTCTTTTTTAATTCTTTTATACATTATAAGCACAAAGACTACTATCATAGAAAATGTCACTATTGATATTATAAACGAAACAAGTGATGAGTTGATGAAGATTCTTTCAATTTGTTTAGAATCATAAGCCTTTATATTAAATCTATTTTCTATATAGCTCATAAGATCTTTATTTTCTATTTCTACCAATAACTTTTTATTGTTTTCATTTATGGATATATTTGTATATGCGATAAAATCATTTCCTGATTCATAGAATCCATAGACTTTATATGTATAATCAATTCCATTAATATTTATAAGTAAATTATCTCCTATATTCACTTTTAGATTATTCTTAGATAATAAAGGAAGGATGATTGCGTTATCAGGAATAGATGATAATCTATCTACATAGTTAATATTAAAGAACGATTGTACACTTGATAAATCAACTGCGTAACATGAATAATGTTTATTTTTAAAGACAAAGTCATATTTATCTTCTAAGACCGTATATCTTGATAAAGGTGAATCTGATAAAAATGTTTTTAGTTCATCACTAGTATCTAATATTTCATAGTCGTATCTATAAAAATGTCTATTATATTCATATTTATTATATTCATTAAATAGAGCCATAAGACTAAAGAATAATACTATAATTGATGTGATATAGTAACTTATCATATTCTTCTTTATCATATTATTTATTATGATGAATGATGATTTATGAGTTACAAAAAACTTATTAAAAAGTAGAATTCCATAATATATTAGATATGTTCCAAATATACCTAGAACTGAATAAAATAGAATAAATATTATAGAATTGTTTATAAAGATGAACATAAACAACATTATAATGCTTAATAAAAGATAGAATACTTGATTTATTTTATATCCACTATCTATTTTATATTTGATATATTTGATTCCTTCTAATAAGAAAAAGAATATGGTGATTATCAATAGGTTGATACCTATATTAATCAAATTAATATTAAATTGATAGTCGATAAATAGTCTATTTGTTAGATAATAAATAATATATAGAATAAAATATATGATTCCGCTAATAATTATAGATGACAAAAATAGAAATATATCAGTTATTAATAATCTAGAATATTTGATATCCGTTCTACTTTTAATCGATATATAAAATACTATAGAACACGCTAAAAAGATTCCTACAGTAGTCGCTAAATTCTTTATTATCATATATTGAATCGATTGAATCTTATCACTATTTTCATTTAATAATCCAAATATGATAAATAAAGACAAAGCGAATGTCGAAAAGAATACAACATCTTTAATTATCGATCTATTCATTACATTCTTAATCATTTACAGTTAATATCATTCCTTCATCGATAATATATTTCTTTGTTGAAAGTCTAAATAAGGATGAATCAGTAGTCTCTATAATGATTGTGGTATTATATAAACTATTAATTCTATTTAACATCATCATATATTCTATTCTTTCAAAATCACTCATATTTTTGAACACATCATATACTAAGAGAATAAATGGTTTAGATATTAAGCTTCTAACCGTTTTAGCTTTGATAAATTCATAATATGTTATATTTGAATAATGTTCATTTAAAATATCATTTATTTTGAATATATTTATTAGTTCTTGAGCTATCTTTTTATCTACATCTATCCTATTTAGATTCGCTGTTAAATAGATATTATCTAATATATTGAATTCATCAAAAAATGATTCATAATCATCTACCATAGATACGTCTTTACTTCTATAATCATCTATATCCGATTGATCATAATTTGATAATGAATCATTAAAATAATGGATATCAATATTATCCAATTTATTCTTTAAATATATAGAATCTAAAATGAGACTACCAGAATTGTTTTTAGATTGAAAGATCACAGTTTCCTTTTCTTTTATTTCAATATCTAGTTCATCTACTAACTTTTTGTCATCTTTTAATTCATTTGATTTTAAAGAAAGGATTATATCACTCATAACATTTTTATTTTACCATATTTTAAAAAATATGGTTGTCTATTTGACAAAAATAAGAGTATTACATAAAATAGTTATATAATGAAAGATATCAAGCCAAATAGAGTAAAAATTAAATACTATTTGATAATGAATTTATTAAAAGCGTTCATTTTATTTTTTATACCTTTTATTGTATTTCTATCTTTTTATAGGTTGTTAAAGAATGAGCTTTTATGGTTTTTAATATCCACAACATTAGGATTGTTAATTATTAATTTAATATTTGTTTTTATTTCATTTTATTCTTTTTTTCAAGAGAAACAATATGAAATATCTATTCTTCCTAAAGAGTTAGTATTAAAGAATACAAAAACTAATATTAAATACAATATTCCATATAATGAAGTTGATAAATATATTCTCTACTATATTAAAAGAAAGACTAAGATGATAAAGATAAAAATTAAAAGAACTGAATACGATATCAGATTATTTGATGATGATAAGATAAGCGAAATCGCTATGAATATTAGGGCGGTGAAAAGGCATGAATAATATTAAACATGGTTTCTTTTCTGTAATAAGTTATTCACTTTTAATTGAAACACTAGCCTTTATCATCACAATTCCTTGGTTATCTGATATCATCACAAATCTCTTCAACAACATTATAGGTTTTTATTTACTTTCTCTTCTATTTATATTTATAGTTCTAGTAGTTATCATATTCTTAATATTTTTATGCATTTCATATGATATAGAAAATAACTGTATAAAGAAAAAGATAAAATTCTTCATCTATCGGAAAGTTAAGTATTTATACTTTGATAATAATGAAATAATAGTTAGAAGAAAACAGAATTTTATATTATCATTCTTCTATTTAAAAAAACTTGAGATCTATTATAAAGGTAAAAAGATATTTTCTCTTTTAATAGATGATGATAGTTTAGACGCTATACTAATTGATACATTAAATATAGTTAGAGATGAGAAAATACATTTTGAAAAGAATACAGATTATTATTCTGATTATCTATCTATATTCTATTTAATACTCAATAACCTATATAATCTGGTTATGGGATTACTAATATATTTATTCATAATTAATCTTTTAAACTTCACGTATTTCTATATAGGAGATAATAAGATATCATTAGTCGTTATTGGCTTAGTAGTCTTTCCTATAATATTTATTTTATTATCTATTTCTACAATATTTGGAGTGACTGTAGTAAACACAAAAATAGAAAATGATTCAATTCACGTCATCAAAGGATTCTTCCAAAGAAGTGAGTCATATATCCCTAAGAAAATGGTTTTAAATTCAACTATTAAACTTGGAATATTATCTACCAAGTTCAACTGTTACTCACTATTTTTAAAGGAAGGAAGATTTAGATTAAATATTCCATTACATAAAGAAAATATTGATACTATCTTCTTAAGAAATCTTGATTTTGAAAAGGTTCAAAACTATATTAATCTACCAGAAATAATAATTATTTCAATAATTAATGCGTTAATATTTACAGGATTATTCTTTATAAATAGATTCGCTGGAACTATATTCTTTATCACATCATCAATCATAGTTTTTAATATGATATTTGTGACAGGAATTGAATTATATGATGATATCTATATAATAATAAATGGGTTCATAATAAAAAGAATTAGAATATTTGATAAGAATATAGTTAAGAATATAAGAATTAAAACTATTATGAGTTTATTTTCATTTGTGATAATAGAAACAAATAATAAAAAGTATATTTATTCAATATCAAAAAAGAACAGTATAAACTATAAAAACGAACCTACGGAAAATTAGGTAGGTCCTAAATATATTAAGTCACGATCTTAAAAAATGGCTGTTTAGAAACCTGAACTTTTAAAGTTAGGCAATAAACGGCCATTTTATTCTTAGATAGTTTCAACCTGTTGACAGGAATAACGAACAGTCCCATAGTTGGAAACGATGTTGCATCTCATTTATGACTAGAAAAAAAGCATCTATTCTTTAAAACAAGGATGAAGAATCATATTAATTACTTTTTTATCAAAGCATTATTGTTTTCCCAGTTTTTTTATAATATATTATGCCAAAAATCAATAGAGATGCAGTTATTGCAATCATTATTGATGTTACAACAATACCGATTCTATTATTTTTAGTATGTCGTGTTAAATAATCATCATACGACAAAACAAATTTTTCCTTATAAGCCATCGAATACAAATTATATTTATCATGATCATATTGTATGGAAACAACAATTTCATCACCTGATTTTATTGAATTTAATACATTCGCATTAATTTCATTAAAAACAATATTATCAATTTCTAGTGGTGTTTCTTATTCATTAACGTATATTAAATATTTCTCGCTACTTCCAGGTCTAACATATTTTTTTACATATTCATATCTAATGAATGTACAATTTTCATATATTAGTTCACTTTTATTAGGATAATCTTTTATTAATAAGACACAAATAAACATTACGACAAATATAGCTAATATCAACGATAGAAAAATATTTTGTATTATAAAAGATTTATTATCTTTATTATTTTTAAACATTTTTAATTCCTTTACTTCTAAAATTATCCATAATCTTACTTTTTATATGTGAATACATCAATATTAACTATTTTTGCAATTCCATTATTTATAGCATCATCATATGAATAATTTTCATATAATAATTTCTTAGTTACAAAATTATAATCTCTTTCGTAAAATCTTTTATCAATGATTTCTTTTAACATTTCATTAATATTATATTCCAACTGTGCTGATGGATTATTTTTAGATGTCATTCTATCATCCCTAACATCATCTATTAGTTTATCTAATTTTGAATCAAATGTAATTAACGGCATCATCTTAGCTATATCATATAGATGTCTTGAATCTCTATCTTCCATATTTTCAATTTTATAATCACATACAGCAAAAACTTTATCTATAAATGTTCTTTCAATTGATTGAACATTAATTTTAAAATCTATTACAAATGGAATTGGTAATTTGATATTATTCTTTTTACAAAATCTTCCAATATAACTATTAATTATATGCTTTGAAATTGGATATACACTTTGATAATAACTTGTTTCAATTATTATCTCTAATTTATTTGAATCGAATAGAGTTTCATATTTAAATACATATTTATTATAATTATATCTTGTTTTTATCATATCAGGATTAGATAATTCTAAACCTAGTTTTCCAGCAATGGTCATTATTATTTCATTAGATTTTCTTTTTTCACTATCTGTAGGCTTCTTATTCATAGACAAATCTATATCTTCTGAAAATCTATCGATTAATCCATATGCTTTTGATAATGATGTGCCTCCTTTAAAAACAAAAGGAAGATCATATTTAGATAATTCATGAAGGAATAATGATTGAATTAAATCTTTTTCAACAATTGTATTACTTCTTTTTTCTTCTAAAGCAACTGTTTCAATTATTTCTTTCCACTCATTCTTATAATTATTATACCAATTCATTCATTAAACCTCCCTCATATATATTTTTATAAACAACTGCTGGATATAAAGATATATATTTTTTAACCTTATCAAAATCAATGCCAACACTATTAACATATTCTCTTAATTTGTTTTGATATTCTATTCCACTTAATTCTGAATATTTATCTATTATTGACATTAAACTTAAGAATTCTAATTCTTTAATATTGTCTTTAGTAATGATAGATAAAGGCTTATATATAACTAAATTATTACCATCAATATCTATTTTTCTTTGTTTAGTCGTGGCTTCATTTGAGCATATTTCATATATACTTGGATTTTGTGAGGTAAATCCATATTTATTGACTAATGAAAGGCCTGTTAAATAACCGCCAACTGACAAATACTTCTTTTCAATAAATTGATTGATTGATACTTTACCTTCAGTACCAAGTATAGTCTTATATGGAATATAATAGACACCATTATATAATCTTTCTATTTTTTTCTCATCAGTTAATCTTTTCATTTCTTGTCTTACTACATCTTTTGATGATCCTGGAATTTCACTTAAAAAAATAGGTTCACCTTTTTTGAAGTTATTCATTATATATTCATAAATCATTCTATCACCTCACAAAATAGAAATATTTTATTTCATTATTATTATAACTTTCTTTTATCATTTTTTCAATTCAAAAATATATAATATTGAACCAGTATAGTATTATGATAGGTACGTGGTAGCCACTGTGTTGAATCAATGAAACTACTTAAATACTGACAAACTTTATATTTCAGTTGATGACCAGTTAGACTCCAATTATACAAAATGAGGTAAAAACGCCTTAAAATATGCTGTTTTTACCATGTTTTTAGTTATTTTGGACTATTTCTTTGTCAGCAAACAAACAGTTTCAATATGTGAGATAACATTATTCAATAGCATATTAAAGCCTATGTAACATATTATTTTAATGGCATCGTGTTATTATGAAATTAATGGCATCGTGTTATTATGAAAACATATATTCACCAGTGCCATTATATGTTTATACTCAAAATAAATCAGCATTACATGTAATATTAATGATTAATTGGTGTTGCTTTATTAAACCAGCACCACTTAAAATTAATATTGAAACTATAGAGAGCTATTGAAACTTAGAAAAAAACTACAATCGAGTGTGATTGTAGTCAATATAATTATTTTTTATGTTGAAGGTAGAACATTGTTTTTTGATTTTCTATTTCAGCCTTCAATTCTTCCTCACTTGGAAGATATAGTTTATATTTTGATGCAAATAATTGCTCATTTCCATTTAAAACTGAATATTTTGCTATATCTTCATCTGTATCATCACATAATACAATACCTAATGTTGGATTATGATTTTCTTCTTTTATTCTTTCATCATACATTCTTACATACATATCCATTTGGCCAACATCTTGATGTGTAATCTTCTTTGTTTTTAAATCAATTAATACAAAACAATTTAATATATAATTAAAGAATACTAAATCAATAAAATAATCTTCTTTTTCAGTATGTATTCTTACTTGACGGCCAATAAATGCATATCCTTTACCTAATTCCATTAGGAATTTTTGTAAATGATTTATTATTGCTTTTTCCAATTCACNTTTCTCTAAAATCATTATTTTCAGGGATTCCTAAGAATTCTAATACCATTGGATTTTTAATAAATTCAAGTTTCTTTTCTTGAAGTGGCTCTGTAATTTCAAGCATTTCTTCTTTAACTAAATTTTTCTTTTGAGATAATAGCATTCTATGATAATAATCTGATGAAACATTTCTTTGTAATACTCTAACAGACCATGATCCTGTTAATGCTTCTTGTTCATACCAATCACGTGCTTCTTTTGAAAACACTTGAAGTAGCACTAAATAATGAGACCAGCTTAAAATATTAGATTTTGCAGACAGTGTTTGCACAAAGTCAGGATATAATTTATAGAAATTAACGAAGTAATATAAATTACGTTTTTCGAACCCCTTCCCAAAATCATTTGTAAGCCTTTTGGATAATTCATTTATTATCTCTTTACCATAATTTTCTTTTCTACTATCTTTTAATTCTTCTTCAGCTATTCTTTTGCCTAAAAACCAATTTCTTTCAACCAATAATACATTAACCGTTTTATAGGCAATATCATTTGCTTGATTTACAATACTTGTTATATCCTCATATATGTTATTTGTATTTTTATATAAGATAATATCATTTTTCAAGATAAATCACCGTCCTAAAAATCAAATTTATTATACCATAACATGATAATGGTTTCATCATATTAATTCATTTTCTACCGCTATTCTAATAGGAATAGAATTAATTATTCTTTTCTTATTTACACCATATTCATTTTTAACAAATTCATAGAAATCAACTGGCATATCAAATGAATCTTACTATATAATTTGTTTTATATCCACTTGTTTTTCTATCTTCAGAAAACACAAATGTTAGCATATGATGTATTTTATTTCCATAATCATCTAATCCGCCTACAACTACTTTTTTAATTTATGCTTCAAATACATCCTCATCAAATTCATCTATTGTGAGTTTATTAGATATAATTTCTTTAATTATTTCTAATTTATCTTTTAAGGTGTTTTGTTTCTCTTTAACTAAAGATACTTCATTTAATTCTTTTCTATATTCTTCTATCTTATTTTCTATATCATCAATTCTTGTTTGATATTGTTCTTTAGATAAAATACCATCAACCATTAAATCAATTACTTTATTTTTGGCTCTTTTTACGACAAAATTCCGTTTAGAGCCAAATTACGTTATAAAAAGAAAACAATCATATATTAAATATGAATAAAAGAAAAAATAGTAAGTTAAATATAGAGGTGTGTTGATATAGTCTTTAAATATAGTGGTGTTAAAATTTCAAAAGCGTCAATCAGTAATTTTCAACACTCGTTTCACCCCTAAAATTCATCAACAATTGGTCTGTTTTTAGCGAATTATTTCATTTTTAGCTTTATAATATATATTAACATATATTATAATTTCTTAATTAAGTATGCGAGCGGGGGGCTATTAGCGGGGGGCTATTAGTATAGCCCCAACT
>OCVV011351428.1_pt1 | contig 40071 bp, 25 predicted proteins | sample 1539721 | NCBI WGS metagenome assembly OCVV01 (sample SAMN02144230, study PRJEB22623) | gut metagenome | biome: sheep rumen | host: Ovis aries | place: New Zealand | reverse complement strand
AATCTGATTCTGTTTTTCATGATAGTCATAACTCAGAAGGACTTTTGCCCCTACAGAGAATTTCCTCCAGAGGCTAAAATCAAAAGAAAGTCCTGCGGCCGGAGCCACGAACTCGATTGAGTTTTTATTTATCTCTCCAATGCCACCAACCGCAACTTTCTTATATGAAGATGCATTCCCCAAAAGTTGAGCTGTTTTCTGTGAATATCCGAATTCATAAGTTTTGCGGAAAAGATATGCCCCTGTTTTTACATCCAGCATCCGAACCCGTAAAATAAAGCCGCTGTTGAATTCCTCAAGCTTTCCAAAAATTGCAAAGCGGGCGCCAAGCCTTTCTGCAACTGACAAGATTGTTTTTTCGCTTACGACTCCAGAGTTCTGAAACTTCAATTCCTTTTCTGCAATATCCATATGCTCACGGGTAACAAGCTTGAGTAAACCATCTTCTGCATAAATTGAATCTGCAAGCTGCTCACGAATATAGAGAGTCATCTTCTGAGTTGGGCTTTCAAAATCATCAATAACAAGAATTGATTTTGCGTCACATTTCTGAACAATGTCCTCCGCTGCACGTGCAATTACATTATCAATTTTCTCTTTTGCTGATAGAGAAAAATAGCAAAGCACAGAAATAAGAAGTAAGACTATTCGTTTATTCATAAGCACCTCCAGATTATTCAAAACACTCTTTGATGAAGCTTTCTTCCAGTAACTCTTCCAGACGAAAAATTGCACTTCTTTGCATACTTTCCTGGTTATAAGCCGCAATCTTCTCGCATTCTCCGTTGAATGAAGCAAAGGTCCGCCCGTTTCCTGTAATAAGGATTTTGATATTTGGGTAAGCCGAATAAACCTCATTCAATTTTGCTTCATTCCAGTTCACAGTAGCCGAAAGCTGATAGCGGCCGTCAGAAGAAATCAGAAAGCCCTTTTGCATCAATAATTCAGTTATTTTGCTATAGATTGAATTTCCCTTGTCTCCAGAGACCTTTACCTGAATTGCTGTAGAAGCCTTCAGAAGCATCAATTCGTTCATATAGTCATCCATTTTTCTGATAAAGGCTTCAAATTGCTCACCGCGTTTTGGAAATAAGGCGACAGCCTTTTCATAAAGTTCGGAATACTCAGAATAAAGGGGCCTGACTTTAGTAAGAAGCAGCAGTTTCTTGAGGGGCTCCATTTCCTTATCTTCCAGTTTTGAAAGCTGATTGCATTTGTCTTCAAGTCCTTTCATTTTCTGAGTAATAAGATCCCAGGCTTCTTTGCGATCTATAAAAGCACAAACATAAATCTTCTTTGATTTTGGCTCGGTCCAGGCATCTGTATATCTGACACAAAAAAGCTCTGTATCGGAATGAACAATTACGTTCTCCCGTAAATCTGAGCTTGTTCCATTGCCAGCTCCTGCCTGTCGGATTTTCTGATAGCTTTCGGACTCTGCAATAATTGTCTGAGAAAAATAAGCGCTCAATTCTGCAAGTGCAGACTTTTTAGCAGCTGGTTCTGTTGTCCCTTCCCCAATGGCTCGAACATATTTCTCAGATGGAAACTGCTTTTCAAGATTCAGCTTCCAGGTAGGAGCAGCCGCAAAACAGAGGGCTGAATACAAAATGTTTAGAGTTATAAAATAAATCGTCTTTTTCATATACAGCCCTCCTCACGAGAATTAGTCCTTCCCCAGAACCATTGTGTAATTCATCAGATAGTGGATTAAATCATCAACTACCTTGTCATCCTCGCCATTAAAGGCCTTTTTTATCTGCTTCTGATACAAATCCTCATCAAGCGAATAAACAACAAGGTAAGTGTACTTTGGTTCGCGGCCAGCCTTCTTATCAGCTTTTGTAATTCCGCGGAACCACCAGTCAGCTTCCTTATTCAGGCCAGAAACCGTAATAGCAGAAGCGCGAGCTGAATATCTTTCAACAGTCTCTTCAACATCACCGTCATCACCAACCAGATGAGCTCCGACAAAATCAGAAATGCCCTGCTTGATGGAAGCCGAAATCTGAGCACGAGCTTCAACCTGATCAGCCCAGTTAGAAACGAAATCCAGATTTTCACCCTGCTTTGTTACTACCCAAACATGTTTATCAATACCGAGAGCCTTTTGAAGAGCCTTCTGATTTGAAGTAAAAAGCACCTCCTGAACCCAATTCGGCTGAGTAACACCAAAAGCAGTTCCCTTATGCTCAATAATTTCAGTTGGACCTGATACATCCTTCATTTTTGGAGCACTAGCACAGCCCACAAAAGCAAAAACCCCAACCAAACACATTGCGAAAAAGCTAATAATCTTTTTCATGTTTATCCTCCTGCGCTGCTTAAAGCAACAGCTGCTGTTATACCAAAATATAAACTATGTCTATTCCCAAGTCACGGGAATAAAAAACAGATTATTAAATATCTTTTCGAAGAAGGCGAAGGGCTTTGGCTTCAATACCTCGGATTTCTTCGCGAGTTAGATTGAAATACATGCCAATTTCTTCCAGAGTGTGACTTCCAGTTCCATCGAGGCCGAAACGCATGGAGATAATTTCTCGTTCTTGTTGAGGGAGCTTGTCGAGAATTGTTTTCAGTTGTTTCTGGAGAATGGCATATGCATCCTTCTTATCTAGCTGAGGTTTCAGTGTGGATGGCATCGACTCTTCTTTTGGAGATTTTTCTTCTTCTGATTTGGACTCTTCGATAGGAAAGTCTTCTCCAACAGTAGCAATGAGCTCAGCATTGGAGATATGTATTCTATTTCGAACAGATGCCAGTTCCACATCTGTTATCACTTTGATTCCGGGTAAGAGAAGGAGTTCATTAATTATGAAACTTACTTCTTTACGAATACGTTCAAAGCAAACAATTACAGGTGTTACTTCCAGATTATCAAGAATGGAAAGTAATTCATTCCTAAATTGACCAAGTATTTTTCTGTCATAACTAAAAGATAAAATATCTTTTGAATTATCAAGAATGTAGTTCGATAAATTGATTCCAACAGAAATCAGATTAAGATTTCCGTCTGTTATCAAGGAAGAAATGATATAAGGAGCAATTGCAATGCGGCATTTATCAACAAGCCTATCAATATTCTCATAGTTTACTTTTGCTGAGTTTGCAATAGTTTCGAGAATAGAAATAATATCAGTGATATTTACTTCATCTTTCAACAAGGTCTTGAGAACTTCTTTTATGATTGAAACAGATTCTGATCCATGCTTTCTTGCAATCTGGTCGCAAAGGGCATGGTCAGAAAACATAATTTCATTAAGAAGTTCTTCTACATATTGAGTAGTAATGACTTCTGCGAGATTCTTCTTTATTTCTTCAAAAAGAAGAGTCCTGATAAGTTTCTCATGAGAAACAATGAGATATCCTTTTTCTTTTGCCTCTTCCTTTCTTGCAGAAGAAATCCAGATTCCTGGTAAACCATAAGTCGGGTCCTTAGCCTTAGTTCCTCTCATTTTGGATGAAACGTTTCCAAGATCAAGAATCAAAAGAGAATCTTTTTTGAGTTCATAACGTGCGGTTTCAAGTCCGGAGATTTTAATCACATATTCAAAGGGAGAGAGACTTTTATTGTCTTTTACTCTGACTGATGGAATTACAACTCCGTACTGTTCAAAAATATTTTCGCGAATTGAAGTAATTGTTTTCAGGATACTGTTCAATGAAGCTTCCTGACAAAGAGCGTTTCCTAGTTCAAGAGTAAATAAATCTATTTGTCTATATTTGTTCATATTCGATATCTCCTTATAGATCCCGAAACAAGTTCGGGATGACAGTTATTGCATAAAGCCTACGGTTTTCTTTCCGTATTCTTTTTCTTCCTGAGCCTTGCAAAGCTCCTGGATGATATATTCGCTTGTGACTTTTTCCGGCCGCATGAATCTAAGTCGTGAAGAGATATTTCCAAAATCACCGGGAGTAACACTGTCATATCTGCAGAGGCTTTGAATGACGTTGTTATCAAATTCAAACTGCGGGAAATATTTACTCAAAAGAGTTTCCACACCTTCAGCCTTAAGAGCCTTAAACTCAACCATGATGTGAAAACGGCGCTGCATTGCCTTATCCATAATTCCGCGCAGATTGGTTGTGCAGATTACAATGCCATCGTAATTTTCCATCTGAGTCAGAAACTCATTTGTTTCTGTGATTTCAAAACGCTGAGAGGCCAGAGACCTTTCCCGGAAGAAAGAATCAACCTCATCAAAGAGCAGAACCTTATTTGCTTTTTTAGCCTCCGAGAAAGTATTAGCAATATTCTTTTCAGATTCACCAACATACATACCAAGAATGTCAGAGGCATTTTTACAAAGAAGTTTTCTGCCAATTGAGTCTGCAATGTAATGAGCAAGATTTGTTTTCCCGGCACCACTTACTCCGTAAAAGAGGATTCTGATTCCCTGCTGGCTACCGTAAGCTTTACGATCATTTGCAATTGCGTTCTGAACCATCTCCACAATTTCATCTGCAGGTAGAGATGTATTGAGGACGTTTAAGTCATAAGCGGAGTTGGCAGCTGATTTGTTTTCATCCTTTTTCTCAAAAGGATTTTCAATTATCACAGATTCTTCTTTCTGCAGTTCCGGCTGATCATTAATCTGACGTAACAGATATTGATAATTCATAGCGTCCTCCTGTTCAGACAGAAAATATAAAGGTGTGCTTTTTAGAAAAGTTGACATTTCGGTCTGATGATATAAAATATAAAAAGGATTCATTCCCAAGGCACGGGAATGAAAGAGTGTTATTTTTTAGTAAATTAATATTGAGGATATATACAATGTCTCTAAATGGAATTGAATTAAGAAAGAAACTTGTAGAACTGGCCTTGGAATGGCAAAAAGAGTTTGGCGTAGCACCAGGTATATTGAGTTCTATATCAGAGTTTGATGCTGCTATGTTATTGGGTATGAAAGAAAGTGACTATTCAAATTTTATGCAGACGATTACTGCTGTAAATAAAGGATTTGATTTTAAATATAATGGACTTAGATACCAAATAAAAGCAAATCGCCCAAGTGGAAAACCCGGAAGTACAGTTACAAATGTACGCAAAGCCAGGAACTATGATTTCGATATATTGATTTGGATTTTATATAATACAGAATTCCAAATGGTAGAAGCCTGGAGCTGGAATGTCAAAGATTATGTTACTGCATTTGATTCTAAAGAGACTCTTAGACCTGAAGATATGCGAAGAGGAAAATTGTTATTTAAGAATTCAAATCTTCAAGTTATTTCCACAAAAACAGTGCATAAAAATAGTAAAGATACTAAACAGTACACATTTGAAGGTTTAGGTAAATATGTAGGAAAATGTTCATTTCCATATGAAGTTGTGAAATATTATGTTGAGAAGAATAAGAATATAACTTTCGCAGACTTAAAGAGAGCTTTTCCTGATGGAATTGAAATGAGTGGTACTCCTGTGTTTATTCAAGAATTAGAAAATGTTTCTAAGAAAGACTTAATAGATGGAAGAGTAAAAGATATCAATAATCCTATAATCTTATCTTCAGGTGAGAAAATTGTTGTTTCAAATCAGTATAACCCAACAAGGATAGATTATTTTAATAAGGTTGCTCAGAAGTTGGGATTTAAGGTTTCTTGGAGGGAAAAATAGATGGCAGTAGATTTCACCGAAAAAGCAAAACGCTTTCAAGCAATTGATGAGATTATCGCATCTGGACGGAAACTAAAATGGAATGAAATGATTTCGGAGATGAACGATAAGTATGATCTAAAGACAAGTAAGTCTTCCTTCTTCCGTGATATCGAAGAACTCGAGGAAAAATATGGCGCTCCTATAGATACAGATTTTGAAACAAATGGATACTTCTACACAGATCCTAAATATCGCCTACCAAGATTTTACACAGATGAAAATGCAGCAAAAGCTGCAAAACTTATAAAGACTCTAATGGATATGGTAAAAAGTAATCCACTCTATAAAGAAGCTCAGGAAGTTTTTGAATCACTAGCAATTGAGAATCATGATTTATCAATTGAAAATATTAAGATCAATAAAAAGCCGGAGAATGACAGAATCATTTTTGTTGGAGCACCGAACAAAGAAATTCCTGCAGAAACCTGGAGACTTATAGATCAGGCATTAAAAGAAAACCGAGTCATTACTTTTGATTATCAGTCTCTTACAGATGATAAGCCAAAGCCTCGCAGAGTTCAGCCATGGCAGCTTATATTTGATAATGGTAACTGGAACTTACATGCGCTTGATGTTGCAAAGAATGCCCGTCGCCGATATACCCTCAGCGAAATAAAAAATCTTAAACTCACAAAAGATGTTTTCTCTTTACCAAGAGACTACGATTTTAGAAAAATGACACGTGGCTCTTTTGGATGTCTTTGTGATAAGAACTATGAAAACTACAAAATCCATCTCCATGGATATCCAGCTCGTTTTGCAAAGAAAAGTGTATGGGGAGAAAATCAAACTATTGAAAAAGACAAAAAGAATCCTGGACCAAAAGGCGACGGTATAATTCTAAGTTTCCGAAGCAACCAACGCGAAGCTATCTGGACTTGGGTCTGGCAATGGGCAGATGAGGCTTTGCCAATAGAACCAAAAGAGCTTGTGGATAATTGGCTAGAGCGGCGAGAAAAAGTTAATAAATTAAAAATATAAAATATCAACTTTTGTAATATGTAGTCCTTCTTAATAATAGAAGGAGTATTTATATGGAAAATCCAATTTTATTAGAACTTGGTTATGGACTTATTCCATTAGTTGATAAAGAGAAAGGAAGTATCTTATTGGAAGATATTTCAGCATTAAGAAAAAACGATCCTAAAATTCCAAAGTTTAGAATTCAAGACAATATGCAGCTGGAACCTTTTCAAATTTCTATTGGCCTTGAAGGAAATATTGAAAAACCTAGATTTGCTAGCGAAGTCTTTTCGCTTGATGAAAAAGCTGATGCATCAACAATTATGGATTGTATATTGCAATATTTTGAAAAGCATCCACAATTATATTTAAGAAAGCATTTTAGAACAGGAGAAAGCTTATCGTTTACTTTTGAAAGACCTTCTAGAGGAGACTTCCAAATTAATTTGATGCTGCCCGATTATCCAACATTTTGGAATCGCTCTTATTCTTTTGATAAAGAGATAAAATCAAATTGTAATTATGCATATTTTATTACGGAAGTTTCAAAGTACTCGGATGAAGTATATAAAGTTGAGATAATAAATACATCAGTTGCTGATTATGATAATAGATACTATCTTGCTGGTAGATTTAAGTTCTACCTGAAAATCGGGGACACCTTAAATTTCCTCTACTATGATGATGCTGAAAAATATCAGGTAAAAGCGACTGTTGTGAATCTGGCAAATAATACAATTGATTTATCTTTTGATAAGTGCATAGAGATTCCAACGCCTTTCCTTGAATCTAATATAAGTAATAGATGTAATTGGTTTTGATTTCCAAGATTTAATAACAAACTATTCAAAAATCAAAAAATCAAAGTTGTTTTCTGCTTTTTGAGGGTTTATAATTAAAAGGCTAAAGCAACAATTTTTATTGTTGCTTTAGTATCCTTTTAATATAAAAGGAAAAAAAGTGTTGAAAAATTAAGAAAAAATATCAACTCTAATAAAATTCATTCCTAATAATCTATATTTGACAATAAGGAGATATCTTTTATGAAAAAGATTATTTTTTGTGATATTCCAATGAAGAAATACATGAATACAATGGTTTATGCCGGTTCAGGTAATACTAATATTTCTTATAAGGAACCTGTATATTATCCGATTAATGCAATTCTTGCTGAGACATTGAAAAAAGATGATGAGGTTAGAGTTATCCTACTTCGTACTTTAGATAAAGGCGGAAATTGTGGAAAAAATAGCGGCCTTTTTATGCAGGAACTTGATGCCATTAATGCTGAAATTGGTGCTAAAATCACTTATGAAACTCTGGATTCTGAATTTAAGGAAACTAAAGATAATCACGAAACAAGATTAAAAAATATGCTGGATAAAATTGAGGAAAATTCTGAAATTTATGCAGACATCACTTATGGACCAAAGCCTTTACCAATGATTCTTATGTGTGTTATTTCGTTTGCAGAAAAATTCCTGAATTGTGAAGTTAAAAGTGTGGTTTATGGAAAGGTTGATTTTGATGATAATAATAAACCATGCAATCCAGAACTGTATGATGTTACTTCATTGTATTATTTAAACAATCTTACAAGTTCAATGGTCGCAGATAACGGAAAAGATGCTAGACAAAGTTTAGATGAATTCTTCTCTTTATAAGGTGGGGCATATGATAAATAGCGAAGCCAAACTAAAGAAAGAAGAAGAAATTCTTGCAATATTTACTAAGATTCAGGCAATAACAGATAAAGAATCTCTTGATTATAAAAAGCTTCTCCAAAAAATATATGCTCCAATCTGGGATTGGACTCTAATGTGTTTTAAAGAAGAAGATGTCTGTAAAGCCTGTATTGAGATTACTCACTGTGTAAGACGTTCAGTCGAAAAATACAAGGAACAGGAAGACTCATCATACATAGGATTCCTCTATACCTGCTTAGCAACAGAAATTCAGCATAAGAAGGAAAAGGCAGAAGTCAGAAAATTCCGGATGTGTACTAAGGATGAATATAATAGAGCTGTTGAACTTGTTGAAAAAGCGAAACAATTGGGAAAAGACCCTTCAAAAGTGAATGTTCAAGCCTGGCTTGCAAAACAATCTGGATTGACACCGGATGAAGTAAAAGAGTTGGTTATTAAATATCATCAATCTCAGCTTGTAGAAGAACAGATAAAAGATATTGAAGATGGATCTGAAACCTCTATTTTTGAAACAGAAGCTGTTCATAATAATTATTTGACACCTGAACAGAGTCTTTTCAAAACAGAATATGCTCTAGAAGATATATCAATAATTGAACAGGTTTTTGATAAATGTCAGGAGAGGCAGAAAGAATATCTTTCAACTTTTATTACATTGAGGCTTCTTCAAGTATTGGAAAGAACCTTTTTAATTGCACAGATTGTAGAACTATTACAAGAAAGAAGTTTCTTGGATGTAGATTTACTAAAAGTTTTTCTTTCTCATGAAGCGCTGCCGACTCAAGGTGAATTGGCTGCTAAATATGGGAAAGATGAAGGATATATAAGTAATCGAATTTCTGAATTTTTTGAAAAAGTTCAGAAAAAAATATCAAGTTAATGACTTTTTGCTACTAGATTAAGTAATAACAGTAAATGGGATAACCCCAAAAAAGGAGAAAACACTATGGCATTCGATCCATCAAAGTACACAGTAGCAAAGGCAAAACCTCTTCCAGTCGTATTACTTCTGGATACGAGTTCAAGTATGAATGCAGGCGGTGAACAGTCAAAAATAGCAGAACTTGATTCAGCTGTTCGTGAAATGATTAAGGATTTTGCTCATGAAGAGCAGCTTGAAACTGAGATTCAAGTATCCGTTATAACTTTCGGGTATGAAGGAGTAAAACTTGCGTTACCATATACCAATGCATCTAAGGTTGAAATGAAAAAATTGGAAGCGCAGGGTAATACTCCAATGGGAACTGCTCTTCGTATGGCAAAAGATATGATTGAAGATAAGGAAACAACACCTTCTCGTGCCTATCGTCCTTTAGTCATTCTTTGTTCAGACGGGGAACCAAACGATGACTGGCAAGAGCCTATGGATAAGTTTATAAAGGATGGCCGTTCTTCAAAATGTGACCGCATGGCTATGGCAATTGGTAGTGATGCAAATGAGGCCGTGCTTAAGCGCTTTATTGAAGGAACAGAGAACCCGTTATTTTACGCAAAAGATGCTTCATCAATGCACAAGTTCTTCAAGTTTGTCACTATGAGTGTAGCAACAAGAAGTCATTCGCAGAATCCAAATGTGATTATGAAAATCGAACCACCTAAGGAAATTGTTGAACCAGTGGCTGCAATTCTAGATACAGGAAGTTATTGGTAATACAAGGTTGAAGGTGGGGTTTATGAAGAATTTTCTTGTGACATGGTATGGCATTACAGATTTTAAGTCATCACTGGGGTTTGAAAAAAGTGGCCCTATTTTAGGAGCTTTAGCAGACGGTAATTATACTGATGTTATCGTTCTTGGCTACACAAAACATGATGACAGCATTTCTAATGAAGAATTTAAATCTAAACTGAATGAAGTTAGCGCTTCGGATGATCCTGATGCGAAATTTAAATTCACATATGAATATGCGAACTGTTCTGCCGCACACAAGCATTTCATAAACTTTATTGAGGAAAAAATCTCCGAAATGGGAAAATCTGTTTCGGTAGGATTAATATCTGTCACACTTTCTGAACTCAATGATTCTGAAGGAATTTATAGTGCAGCAGTTCAAGCATTACAACACATTTCAAATTTACAAATTGAATGTCGTGTTTCTATTTTCTTGAGTTCTGGAACTCCATTAATGGCTTTTTCATGGGCTCTGGCTGCCTTCAAGTTTCCAGGGCTTTCAAAACGTCTTATTGCCAGCTCAGATCCAAGAAAACCTCCAGTACCTATTATGCCTCCAAAGGAATGGTTGGCCTGGAATTCTAAACAGAATCCGAATCCAAAAGACGAGAACAAAGCTGACACTTATGATGTTATATATACTTTGTTTGGAGAACAGAGAATACCTGCATTGTTAGGTGTAAATCATTTTAATTGTAAAAAGCATGTATTCGTATCATCTGGAAATTATGATGCAGAATGCATGAGAAAATTTCTACCAGAGAGTTGTGAGTTCTCACAAATAAAAGCAGACCCTTATAATCCTAGTGATGTGTTTGATAAAATAATTAAGGACTCTGCTGAATTACCATGGGATGCAAGAATCGGTTTTAATTTGACCGGTGGAACAAAATTAATGTATGCAGGTGCAATGAACGCATGCCGTAAACTCGGCGGTGTTCCTTTTTATGTAGGAGGCAAAGAACTAAAAATCACTTATTTGAATGATTTTGTGACAGAAGATTTAAAGCCAATTACAAAAGTAGAGTCATTTATTTTAGTAAATAGTAACGGGCTTGGTATTTGTGATTATGGTCGTTCTGGTGCTGATGATGAAGATTCAATTGCAATGACCGATGAGATGTGGAAAGCCCGAAAGAAAATAAATTATTTATACAATGATATTCAAGATATGAAGAGAAGAGATTGTTATTATTCTCTTTCGATAGAAGATCCATGGCATCCAGAAATTTTAGAATTGGCACAAGGGCCTTATTGTGTAAGTACAAAGGCTGTAGATTATACATTTGAAGATGAATCTCAGTTTAGTACATACATTAAAGGCGGCTGGTTTGAAGAGTATGTATATAATCATCTTTATCCACTTTATGAAAAAGGAAAGTTATTTGATATACGACATGGAATAAAAGTTGATTTCAATAAAGCTATCTCTGAATTTGATTCAGACCATTACATCTACCAAGAGATGGATGTTGTATTCACGAATGGTAAACGTCTTTTTATTGTAGAATGTAAATCAGGTAGGCCTGAAATAGAACATATAGAAAAGCTTTCTACAATTGCTCGTTATTATGGAGGAATTGAAGGAAAGGGCATACTTGCTTATTCGAAAACTCCAGATTCACATATCCTTGATAAGAAAATTAAGGAAACTCCGAATGTTGAGATTGTTTCTGGAGATGATTTAATTGAGCAGATTAAGAAAATTATTGGATGTGAAAATGATTAATGTAGTAATTGATAAATCAGGAAGTATGAATACATTGGGAAAGCCAGAAGTAATTCAATCAATCATTAGAGAAATACAATTAACAGAAGGAATTGATTGTAATTTTTTCGTTTGGGGAGAAGATGTAAGATTAGCTTCTGGAACAGAAGAAACAATAAGTATTGATTTCAATGGAAAGTCTTCAATTCAAGCTTTGCTAGATTTCTTAAGAAATAACAATGATTCATGTTTACTTTTAACAGATGGTTTTTCTAATGATGATAAGTCAAATCTAACTGCATTTCTTAGGGATAATTCTGGTTCAAAACTTAGAGTTGTATTGGTTGGAGCTGATTCAAGAGTAATTAATGGACAGTCTTTTTTCCCGGAAAATATGATTGTGTCAGAGCAGAAAAAATACATATTTAATGCTATTGAGGTTTCTGCAGCGATCGAATCATTAAACTATTAGGATATAGACGATATGTGGAATACAAAATGGAAAGGAGCCTGTGCTGAAAGCATAGGACCTTTACACATAAAACAAAAATTACCTATGCAGGATTCTCATTATTTATTCTTGTCAAAAAAATGCTTTATTGCAGCAGTTTCTGACGGGTTAGGAAGTAAGGCTCATTCTGATTTTGGTTCTAAGACTGCATGCTGTTTGTTTGTAAAGTTGGCAAAAGAATGGATTGGGGTTCGGGACAAATCGCCGGAGGATTTTACTTCTCTTTTTGTAAAAAAATGGGTTTGTGAAATTCAGAAGAGCTCTTTTGATGTTAGAGATTGTTCGGCAACCTTTTTGGGGGCAGTATATCACAATAGTACTCTTTACCTTTTCCAGTTAGGAGATGGAATGATTTCTTGTATTTTTGATGATGAATCAAAAAATCTTGTGATGACAGATGCAAAAGACGAATCGTTTTCTAATATGACAAAATCACTGCGAAATGAAGTTTTACCTAATGATTGGATAATTAGAACGATTTCTGCAGAAGACTTGAAAAGCGTTTTTTTGTGTTCAGATGGAATTTCTGATGATTTACAGAAAGGTGCAGATGTTGCATTTGTTTCAGAATTGACAGAACAGTATTTGTCTAAAAGCAGTAACAAAATAAAACATGATATGAAAAACTGGCTATCACATTGGCCTGTTCCAAGACATAGTGATGATAAGACTGCAGTCTTTGTTTGTAGGAAGGATAGAGCATGAATATGGAAGAAAGCACAGAAGAAGAAAGTCTCACAGTAATTGATATGGAAAATAGGGTATTCCATACTTCCTCTGAAATTGGGCATGGTGGTCAGGGAATCGTTTATCATGTAAAGGATGACATGGATATAGCTGTCAAAATTGCAATTGACTCAAATGGATCACCTGTTGTTGATCATAATGTAATAAAAGAGATTTCTGAACGCCTAAATAATATTCGAAGACTTCCAATTCCAAAGGATATAAATCTGTCACAACCATTGTCTATTTTAAAAAGTCATGCAGGTTATGTAATGACTTTTATGAATGGAATGAAAAGTTTTGAGTCATTCTTAAAATTAAAAGAAACAGTAAAAGAAATCCCTTCTTGGTTATGTAATGAGGAGGGAAAACCTGTTGAAAATGCTGAAATCTGGGCCAATTATTGTATTTCTGGAGGATTAAGAACACGTCTTCAAGCTCTCTATAAAGTATCTGAATTATTAGCTGCTTTGCATATGAATGGATTAGTTTATGGTGATATTTCTGCCGGAAACTTGATGTATAAGGAAAAAGATCAAAATATTTCTGGTGGACTAATTGATGCAGATAATATTAATTTTGCAGGAAAAGGAAAAACATATTTTACTCCAGGATATGGAGCTCCAGAGATTATTAATGGTCAGAATGGTGCAACTATATTCTCTGATTCCTACGCTTTTGCTGTAGCAGCATTTTATATTCTTACCATGATGCATCCATATAAGGGAGAGAAAGTTATAGGTATTAATGACGAGGATGATGACTGGGCGAAGACCGTAACAGTTCAAGCTCAGAAAGATAATGGTGATTTTAAGGATGATGGAACACTCCCTTGGATTTTTGATCAGGAAGATGATACGAATTCTTATGGTAGTTATGAACAGGTCATGGAGCTATTTCTAACACCTGAATTAATGGCACTGTTTGATAATACGTTTAGAGTTGGACATACAAAACCAGAATTAAGAACTCCATTAAACCGATGGCCACTTGCGTTCGCTCGAGCTGCAGATAAGACAATAAGATGTAGTTCTTGTGGAATGACATATTACTATTCTGATGAAAGAGATGAATGCCCTTATTGTTCTGGAAAGACCGGTGATATTTTAAAGGTAACAACAAATAAGGCTAATGGTGAGAAATCGATTTTTGTTCATGAATTGTCGGATGAGCAGGAAGTTGAAATTCCTTCTAGATGCTTTGAACCTTTCAGAATTGGTAAAGGTGATGAACCTGTTATTGGCTTAAAAAAGAAGGGAAATACTATTGAGATAATAAAACTAAATGACTCAATTGTTCCTTATATCGTATTTGAGGATGGTAAAGAAGAAACTCTCATTGGAAAAAGAATATTAAATAAGAATTCTGTATTTATTGTATTTTACAAAGACTCTATGTCCGAAAAAGTTCGGATTGAAGTTATTGGAGAATAAGTTATGAAGTTGAATGAAATAAGATATGGTGAACATTTCCAATGTCGTATTGAACCTTACTCAGATAATTCTCCGGATATCCTAAATGCGAAAGATGGTAAAAGAGTCTCTGTAGGTCAAATTTTAAGAGACAATAGAATTCCTGACGCTTATATTTTAGATATGAAAGGAGACTTAAAGATGGTAAGAATCACAAAATGTGAAGAATTACCAGCTTTAGAAAATCGACTTTCTTCAGGAATCCCAAATTTATTTGAAATAACAGATTCTCTATCTAATAACAGCTTTGATATAGAAGTTGTTTTCTTCAGCGGATTAAGAACAATAAAACAAGAATTTATCATTAATTTGACTGACGAATTATTGGATAAAGAAAATCCGCTCTCAGCAAAAAAGAATGGCATTAGAGGAAAGACATTATTTGAGATTGGAAAAGCTTTTGAGTCTGAATTTTCAATTGGTTCAAAGGAAGATCCTTTCTACTTATTTGTTGGTTCTTCAGCGACAATAAACTCTTTCCAGGATGATTCAGCAGAATTAGGAGATTTTTCTTTAGTAAGTAAAAACAGACAACTTTTAGTTAAAGGTTCTGAAAATAAAGGAGAGACTTACTTTTTTGCTAAAGGTGTAAAAAATAGAACTCCAAGAAACTTTGATAATTCTGTATGTCTTTTACATGGAAAAATAAAATTTAATGATAAAGGTGCAGAAACAATTTCACGCTTAAATGCTATTGAAATTGAAAATGACTTGAAGGACGGTAGCAGTTATATTGGAAAATGGGACCAATATAATAATATGATAGGAGAAAGACTCCTTAAATCATCTAGAAAAGTTGGATACGTTGCTGTATCAGGGAAACCAGAACCTATCGGTGATACACATACACTGCGATTCTGTTTTTCAGCTAGTGCGAATAAAGGTGATATTAATGAGCTGTCTGTAGATCTTGATAGAGTAGATATAATTCAAGAACTTCCTCCATATTTGAAAAATTATTCAATGACTTATGAAGAATGGATAAAAGAAGATGTTGATAAAAAGATTTCCCAAGAAGATACTATAAAAAGGCTTTCGAAGGAAGAAAAACAACAGGAAAAGGAAACAAAGCTTTGGAGTAATTTGAAGATTGTCTCTATTGGTCCTGATTACATTGATATTAAAACCAAAAATAGTGTAAAAGCAGGAACTGTACCAAAACGAGGAGACAATGGAGATTTATTTATTGTTCTTTCAATTTTCGGTGATCAAATTCAGGTAGAAAGAAGACGCCGCGCACGACAAAATATTGTTCAAGGAAAAAGTCAGATTAGTGGATTGGCTTTAATTCTTGATGGGAAGCAGTCTGCAAGTCTTTCAGTTCCAGGAATTAATCGAAGCCAGAAAAAAATGTCTGCAAAGGTTCAGAATAAAATTTTTGAACACGAGCCAACTATTAATCAGGCAAAAGCTGTGTCTCTAGCTTTGAATAGTCCTGATGTGACAATTATACAGGGACCTCCTGGAACAGGAAAAACAACAGTAATTTGTGCAATTATTGAATCGCTTAATGAAGATTTCCAGAAAGGAAATAGAATTGCTGGAAAAATATTGGTAACCAGTCTTCAGCATGATGCTGTAAGTAATATTAATCGCAGACTCTCAGTAAACTCTCTTCCATCAATTAAATTTGGTCATTCTCGAGAGGAAGACGAATACAGTTTATCAAATACAGAGGATCGTATAATTCAATGGAGTATTAAGAAAGCCAACGAAATTGAGAAATCAAATCCAGCAATTGAATCATCAATGGATTTAAATAATCTTCAGAGTTTATTTCTAGATTATCATAAATCTCCGTCTCAAGAGATGGAAAGAAAACTGTTGATGGGAATAAAAAATCTCTCTCCTAGATTTGTAACTGAATCAATTATAAATCGAGTTGAAGCTTTGTTGGATGATTCTACTAGACTAGAAAATTCGTTTTCAAATGAACAGATTATTAGTTCTCTTTATTCTCTTAGAACAGACGGAATTTCTTTTAAGGATGATGGAGTATACAGGGCTTTAGAATTAGCTGACATCTTGAAGGAAAATGGACAGTCTATTTCTACAGCTCTTGAAAAAGCTTGTCGATGGGTGCCGGAAGCTCCACTTGATTTTCTCGAAGAGCTTGAAGAATATAAAGAACTTCTTATTGATGAATATCTGCCAGCTAACGATTTCCGCGTAAGAAAAGAAAACCTGGCAATTAATCAGATTCTTGATGAGGTAACAGAAAGAATAAAGAACAATCCTTTAGATCCCGCAGAAAAAAAGAATGCTGTATTATCAAGTTTTATCAGTGAACTGAGAACAAATCCAGAAGGAGTTTGGAATACGCTTCTAGAATATAATCCTGTTTTTGCAGCAACAGTACAGCAAGTAGAAGGAAGTGAAATATCTAAATCAAGAAGAGGTATGGGTTTAGATACAATAGAAACTGGAGAAACTCCTTATGAATATGTAATTGTAGATGAAGCTGCACGTGTTGCTCCGCCTGATCTAATGATACCTTTAGCAAAAGGAAAACATATTATCCTTGTTGGTGATCAGAGACAATTACCACAGCAAGTTGATCAGGTAATTGAAAGACAATTGGAAGAAGCAACTGCAAATAAAGAAGAAATCGCATATTTGAATGAAAGTACTTTTGAAAGATTATTTAATCAGTTGGAAGTAACGAAAAAGATTACATTGGATAAACAATACCGCATGCATCCATTATTAGGAAATTTTGTAAGTGAATATTTCTATAAATCACATGGTGAAGGTTTTGATTCTCCTTTGGGACCAGAAAAGTTCACACATAATTTACCGTTTGTTAGTGGAAAAGCTGCTGTATGGTGTGATGTTCCTCATGATGAGGGTGATTATAAAGAACAAAAGAATAATATGAAAAGTCGTTATAGAACGGCGGAAGCTAGAGTTGCTGCAAAAATGCTAAAACAATGGCTTGATAGTGATACAGAAAAAAAGAAAACTTTTGGAATAATTAGTTTTTATTCTGCTCAATGTGCTGAAGTAAGAAACGAATTAAATAACCTCGGAATATGTAATAAGAATGGAGACTTTCTTGATGAATACAAATTTGTTGAATCGGATGATAAGTCTGAAGAAAATGAATTTGGTGAAAAGATGGAGTTGAAAGAAAGAATCAGAATAGGAACAGTAGATGCCTTTCAGGGTATGGAATTTGATGCAGTAATTCTGTGTGTTGTTCGAAGTACTTCAGAAAAAATTTATACTAATGCATATAACAAATATTTAAGAGATTCAGAAGAGGGGGAAAAAGAGCAGCAGCGGCTTTTCGGCTTTCTTATGTCAAAAAATCGATTATGTGTAAGTATGAGCCGTGAGAAGAAAGTTCTTGTAGTTACTGGAGATAAAAAGTTATTTTCCAGTGAAATTGCGAAAACAGCAGTTCCAGAACTAAATGCTTTCATTGAACTATGCGAGAATAATGAATTTGGTAAAGTAATCAGTGCTAAAGATATAATTAGTGGGGCAGGTGTTTGATTATGGAAAATAAAGATAATCCTTTTTTCGACTATTATAAATCAAAATTTCACAATATCATTCATAATAATTTCAAATCAGATAAATCAGTGTTTCCAATAGTAAAAAACACAATTACAAATTTATTATGGCCTTGTGCTTTATATAGAGTTGAAGTTCAATCGTCAAAAATGCTCCTGGATGTTTTTGAAAGAACAGTGTTGGGGTTGGCTGAATGTAAAATTACTACAACAGGTGAAGTGTCATCTAATATGAAAATGACACCTGAAATAATTGAATTTATTCAAAATAGATTGGTTTCTAAAACACTTCTGAAGCCTAATACTTTCGAAATCACAGAAAAAGGAAGTGAATGCTTACAAAAAGTATTATCAGAGCAAAATTCAGAACCTATTGTTGTTTGTATTTTGAAAGATTTAATCTCAGGAAAACTTCTTGATTATGCAGAAGTAAATCCTCCATTGAATTCGATAAAAGGTTTTTTCCCAGGAAAAGAGAGTGATCCATATGTTAGATATTTTCTTCCCGGAAATCCTAATGAAAAGGCTGACCTGGTTTTTCCTGAATCGCTCAATATTATAGAGAAAAATATGGCATTAAAACCTGAGCCAGCTTTGATTTTACGTGCTATAAGAAGGTTTAATAAATTTGCTGATGATGAAAATAAAATTCCTTTGAACAATTCTTCAAATAAGGCAGAAATTAAAACAGAGGAATACGTATTGGTTGCAACAAACGCATTTGCAACTACTGCGGGAGACATATATTCAACTGATGTTACTGGTATAGGCATATCTGATAATTATACAGATTTCATTCGTGAAGCAGATAGTGAAACAAATCCATGGTTAAAGAAGATATTTGATAATGGAAAAATAACGCAAGATGCTGATAATGAGGAAACTATAAGTGATGACCCAAGATTTAATTATCCAAGTGTATCGAAACCTTTATTTGAAACATATAAGAAAATTGAATCAATAAAGAATGTGAATATAAAAGAGGGTGTGACAGAGCGTCAGGAAATTCAAAGAAAAGGAGAACAAATCATTTATGATTTATATTCAGCCTTTGAAGATGTGATGAAGTTACATTATCAGAATAATCATGATACAAATGAAGAAGATAGTAGAATAATAGTTGCTGATGAAGAAGCCAGAATGCTGAATAAACAAATGCTTTCTGAAACAGAAGCTATAGATTCCAGTACTGTTTTGTATTATCCGTTAGCTGAAACTCTTGGATTTGAACTGACAGAACAAGAAAAGCAATCCTTAAAAGTTTACAGGGGAAAAATTAAGGAAATGAGAGATGATGGCCAGTCAGAATTTGCGCCACTTCTATGTCTTATGCTAGCTTATGCTAATTCGCAAGATGAAACACCGTTGGATTATCTTTGTGAGAAACATCCAGATTTTATTTCTCAATTATTATCATTAAAAGAGTTACGTGATAAAACACACATGGCTCATGGACCAGGAGTTGCAGCAAATGAAATAAAATATGAAATTGTTTCAAAATATATGAATCTAGTTTTTAGTTATTCGACAATACTTTGTCCTGAACTTAAAGATGATATTAAATCAATTTCTGGATTTAGAATTCAAGATGTGGAATATGAGAAATTCTCAGCAAATTATAATCAACGCTTTAATGCAAAGCTGAAATTGTATAAAACATTTGGTAATTCTACAATTAATTCATTAAATTCGAATATTGTTAATCAAATGATCAATTGTAGTATGAGCTTAAAAGATAAGAAATATATTGTTGGAAGTATTTGTTCAGTTATGCAGCAAATATTTGAAGAAAGTATTGTCTCAATATTAAGAAGAGTGAACCCTCCAGTAAAAGAACAAAGAAATACAAAATATGCATCAGAAAAATGTAAAAATGCTGGATTTTACCTAACTTCTGGTGTATTACCAGAATCTCTTAATACAGTAAATTATAGGAGAGTTAATAAAGCTGTATGTGGAGCTTGTGATACATTGGGTGCAGCTGTAATTGGTTTTATTCTTTTAGCTGATGATAGAGAGTTAAAGGATATTTCATCAAGACATCCAGAAATGATTATTGATATAGATAAACTTTTAAAACAACGTGGTCATAAAGACGTGAGAGAATATTCTTCAGAAGAAGTATCAACTTTTGAGAATATCTACACTTATATAATAAAAGAGATTTTAAATTTCATCGAATAGGAGTAATAAAATGGGATTTTTTAGTAAGAACAACAAACAGAAAGAATTAGAACTTCAGAAGAAGGAAGAAAACTTAAATTACAAGGCAGAATTACTGAAAGCACAAGAAAGCAATCTTGAAACTGCAAAACATGAATTTGATGAAGCAAAAAAACAAATCTCAGAGAAATTAGACTCAAGAGAAAAAGAAATCGATGAAAAAGAAATTGAACTAAATAAAGCTAAAATTGATTTTGAGCCAAAACAAAGAGAGGCAGAATCTGGATTTGCAAAACGAAATTCAGAAACAGATAAAAAAATAGAAGAAAAGATTTCAAATTATTCAAAAGAAATTCTTAAAAAACAAGAAGAATACGGAGAAAAATTACACACTTTGCACCAGCAGATGGAAGCAGAGCATGAAGCAAAACTTGTTGAGCAGACAAATAAAAGAATTCAGGAAACAGATGAAGAACTTCTTGAAAGACGAAATCTTCTGGCAGAACAGGAAAGAAAGCTTCGGGAGGATGAAAATCGCCTGAGGAGTAATCAGGAAGAATTAGATCAGGAACGTCGAGAACATGAAATAAATAAAGATAAACTTGATGCTGCAAAACAGAATATTTTGAATAAAGAACAGTCTCTTGACGAAAAAGCAAGAGAACTTGCTGATGCTCAGATTCGAGAATTAACAGCCAGACTCGATAATTATAAGCAAGAACATGACCGTCTTAGTAAGGAACGAGCAGATCTTGAGACACAGATAAATTCTTTTAATGAAATTAAAACACGTTTGGGGGGCAAAGAACCCGAAGTTATTCTTACAGAAATCCAGAGTCTTCGAAGACAAGTGACGGATTTCGAACGCGAACTTGCCTCATATCCAGATGATGTTTTGAATGAGATTGCTAAAAAAGATACAGAACTAAAAAATCTTTCTAATCAGAGAGATGTTTTGAATCAAGAACTTTTAGATGCTAAAAACGTTTTGTCCTCACGAGAGCAGGATAGGCTAGATATTAATTCTCTCAAAAATCAAAATAATGTTTTGAAAAATGATAATGAAAGATATGAATTATTAGTAGCTGACCAGAGTAAGACAATTCGTGAGTTTAGAGATTTGTATGAAAAAGAGACTTCTATTGCAGACAAGATAAAAACAATCATGGCTCCTCATGAGAATTTTACAGAAGGAAAGATTCGAAAAGAAGCCTTATTTGCTGAGAAAAAAGCAGAAGAAACAAGTATTCAGGAAGATGAAGACGATGAATATGTTGATTATGATGACGAAACATCTTCTTCAGATAACACAACAGTAGAAACAGAAGGGGCAGAAGAAATCAATACTACTGCTTCAATAGCAAATGAATCTGTTGAACAAGAAATGGAATGGTTCAATAATGTAAGCAAAAAAATAAAAGAGTATGGTCTCGAATTTAGTCCTCGTATATTAAAGGCATTCCACACAGCTTTGAAAACAGCCGAATGGTCTCCGTTAGCTGTTTTGGCAGGTGTCAGTGGAACAGGTAAATCTGAGCTTCCTCAGTTATATGCAAAATTTGGAGGAATTAACTGTCTGAATGTACCAGTTCAGCCTAACTGGGATAGTCAGGAAGCAATGCTTGGTTACTATAACACTGTTTCAAGTAAGTTCGAAGCTCAACCACTTTTGCAATATCTTGTTCAGACTCAGACTCCAAATAGTGAAAAAACAGAGAAACATGAAGAATATAAATGCAGCTTAAAGGATCAGATGAATATTGTTCTTTTGGACGAAATGAACCTTGCTCACATAGAACAATACTTTGCTGAGTTCTTAAGTAAACTGGAAGAGCGTCGTGGAAAGAAAGAAGAAGACTCTCAGTTTCCAGCACTTGCTGTTAAATTAGGCGGTACAGATGCTTATCCATTACCAATGGGAAGAAATGTACTTTGGGTTGGAACCATGAATCAAGATGAAACAACCAAGAGTCTTTCTGATAAAGTATTGGACCGTGGTATCGTTATTAACTTCCCTAGACCAGACGAATTCAAACGACGTCTTAATTTGAATCGTGATGTAAAAGCAGAAGAAAAGTATCTTTCTGTTGAAACATGGAACTCATGGAAACTTATTCTTAATGATCAACAGGTGATTGAAACCGAAAAAATAATTGCTCCTTATAAAGAAATAGTAGAGAAGATTAATAAATCGATTTCAAATATTGGTCGTGCAATTGGACACCGTGTATGGCAATCAATTGAGAACTATATCTGGAACTATCCAGATGTCAGAAAAGAATTCCTTTGTCGTCCTGCGGATTTATCAGACGAAGATTTTATAAAGGAGATCTCTAAAAAGATTGACCCGGCATTTGAAGATCAGCTTGTTCAAAAGATTATGCCAAAGCTTCGTGGAATTGAAACTCGTGGTGAATCAAAAAAATGTTTGGATGAGATTCGAACTAGTATCGAAACCTTCAAGAACTCAGGCCATGCTTTGAATATTGCTAAAGATTTTGATAATGCAATCAAATTTGGTGATGGACAGTTCCTTTGGGTAACTTCTGAATATTTGAATGAAACTTCTACAAACTAATTATACGGAAAAACAATGCTCTTATTAGAAGATAAACGAACTATTGATTATCAGATATTTTTAAATTCTCTCAAAGGAAAGAATCCAAAAGCAGTTCTTTTGCTTCAGCTACGAAACTGGCTTTTTTCGGTTCTAAAATTTGATCCAAATACTGGAGACCCTCTTTTATCCGATATTACATCCTTTCTGGATAAAGTATCAGGAATAATTCCTTTTAATAAAGAAGAATTAGAGGAAATTAATAATAATAAGTTTGATTTGTTATATAAAAGTTTATCTTACAATAGACGCTCTCTTTTATATCTTCTTGGGAGTCCAAGAAATGAAATTATTCGATCTCATGAAAGGATGAATATCTATCAGGCCCGTGAAATAGACTCTGCGGGAATAATGGAGATTTCCAGAAGACCAGGTAGAACTGTAAAAGAAAAGGTTGCAGTGAAACCAACAATTCTTGCTGTAAAAAGAGAGCAGGGGGAGGATACTCTTGAAAATCGACTCTTTAAAAAATATCTGGTAAGACTTGTAAATGTTTTGGATGAACGTCAAAAGTGTTTTGATGATTTGGAAAATGAAGATTCAACTTTATCAAGACTCTATTCCGTTATTCGTCGCTGGTTGAAAAGTGAAGAAGCGGATCGTATTGGAAAATGGCAGAATCTTCCTCCAAACAATATTCTTCTCCATGATAAGAATTATAGAAAAATCTGGAGAGGCTGGCAGTTCTTGTTGGATTTAGATGAAATGGTTTTGAATGACTGGAATGATATAGATAGACTTTTAGCGGTATATATCTTCTGGAAGACACTATCAATTCTTCAGAGTAAGGGAAGTAAAATCTTACAGTCTCCACTAAAATTTGATTACAATAAATTTGAGATTTGTAATATTCCGTTTGAATCTGATAATTGTGTGCGGGTAGAAGCTGAAGAATATGCTCTTGAAATGAATTCAAATAAAATAACTGTAATTCCAAAAGAAGGAAAAGAGCATTTAATCGAGATACATTTTAATAAACTTATCATAGAGAATAAGGTAGAGCCAGAAGCTCTTGTAACTCTATCTGATGCAGATAAGGTTTCCCGAAAACTGGCTAAATCAATAGATAAGATATCAGAAAAGAGAACAATACCAGCAGGTTTTGAGGAAGAACAACAATTTACTGCAATCAATTTTTCAGAATTCCCATATAAGGCTGTTTCTGTTTCAACTTCTGATAATTTTGAAAGCCGTGATTTTTCTACTCGTTTAACCCGTCAATTCTGGACTGCGAATACTGAGACTGATTGGATTAACCTTGAATCATCTAACTCTCCAGCAGCTTATTCTGAAGGCGTTAATGATTATAAAATTGAAACTGTTTCATTTGAAGATGTTTTCTTTGATTCAGAAGAGCATATGCTATCAGAAGAAAAATTGTCTTCTGCAGCATATGATTTCATGAATAGTATTCGTGACTTTTATAACACAAATACGCTGTATTATCTTTTACCAGACTTTTTAGAAGACTTTTCATTAAGTAGAATCCGTTCAACTGCAAATACAGTTTTTCCAAGCGCAAATCCTGTACCAAGTAGTATTGGAACGGTGTTTGCTTTCCATAAAAGTGAGGAGTTCACAAATCTTTCTCTATGCGAGAACGATTTTGTTTTTGTAATAGAAAAGAGTAATGATAATTCTTTGTTTTCTATTACCCCAATACAGGTTAGAACAACTTTTGAATTGAATAATCAGAAAATAATTAAACTGAGTGATTATCAGGAAATTCCTTATGGAATTAGGTGGGAACATCATCCTTCTGTTATTATAGAAAGTTATGATCCGTCAAAAGTTATGGATTATATTAAAGCAACAGTTTCCGCAACAGAAGGAATTGAAAAGGCAAAAAAGATAGTTATTATTTCTGGACAAAAATCAATAGAGAAAGCTCGCTTGGAACTTCCGGCTGAGAATTGGTTCTTCTTTAATAAATCATTTGAAGCTTCTGACGGAGCTGCCTTTTGTGCATATATTCAGGAAAAGGTAAAAGAGATTCCTATGTGGAGTGAACATCTTCCTGTCCTTCAGATGACTTATCTTAAGAATGGAAAACGTTCGGGAAGTAATCTTACATATGGGAAAACAGTTCTTCCAATTCGAGGACAAAGACAAAGAATTGATATTCCAGATTTATTTATTCTTAATAAAAAGGTTCAGACATATCACTTCCGTTTGAGTAGAGGCAATTCAGATACATCATCTTCACTTAGATATGAAGCCTGCCTAACTAACGCAGCTTTCCCCCTTGGAAGAAATACAGAATGTCGTCTTGAGATGTATTATACATACGGCGAAGAACATCCGTTTGAATTGTATTTTGTTCCAGTTAATAGTTCCGAATTTATTCGTGCAAAAGTCGAATGGCGCAAAATTGATGAGAATACTTTCCCTGTTCCAAATTTCCCTCCTGTACGTCCTTGGAGTGAATTTGTAAATTGGAATGATGGGTATACAGTAGAGCCACGTGATCTTGAAGACTGGCAGATGAAGAATTTCAAGCGAATTGAAAGTATTTTGGATTTCATTGAAAATAGACCAAATGAATTGCATCGATATACTTGCCGCGTTCCATCGGAAACTGCTTTCAAAAAAGATATACAAGGGTACTTTTTTTATGTACCAATAGCTCAAAACGAATATGCAAAAGTATATAAAGCTCAATTACATAGTTTTACCGAGCAGCTTCGTATTGATAATCTAATCTCATTTTCTTTAAATACAAAACGAGAACCTTTAATTATAGATGGTTGCAAGGTATATAAGACTTTAGGAGTTACCCCTGGAATTTCCCTTAATAATAAATTGATTGCATTCTTTGGACGAAGTTTTAGATTTCCTGCTATGCAAATCTGGAATTCAAGTTTATCTGTTCATGAGAGAAAAGATGTTCCTGAAGAGTTTATAAATGATGTAAATAATATAAAGAGAGTAATAGAAGTATTACTCAATAACGATAACATATATCAACAATCAGTGCTTTGGGGTGAACTTCTTTTGCAAGCATGTTTCATGCATAAGGATGCAATAGAAATAACATCGAAATGGCTTGATATAAACTTTTTTGAGGAATTGGACTTTGAAAATACTCATTGGAGAGTATTAGAGCAACAATTGTTTAAAGTTGCTTATTTTATTGGTAATGCAGAAACTGATAAACAAAAAGAATTCTTTGATTGGTTGTTAATACTCAATATCGAAAACGAATACTTAGTTTCTTTTAAATTGCAGGCGTTATGTATTTCTCTTTGGAGAGGAGAAAACCTGCTTAGAGAGATATCTCCTGAAAAAATCTCTTTGATTTTGGATAAGATATATTTGAAATTGGTTAATGAATTATCAAATATTAGGGATTGTGAATTAACAAATCGAGTTCTGAATCCAACAAGGTATTATCTTGAATTATTATGTAATTTAATTATGGCACGTAATTTTGGAGATGAGTATAGAGATATTTTTTCACCATTCAAATCTGAAATGAAACGATTTATTGACTTGGTAGAGAATATTTATTCGTTGTTACAAAGAAAAGAAAAGGAGCTTGTCCCAAGACAGATTAAATTTACAATTGATGATTCAGAGAATGAAAATCCATTCCTTGACTATCTGTTGTCTTGGTTAGATGGCGAGAATTCTTCGGAGATGCCACGAATAGAAAGTGCAACTTCTGAAAATCCGGATGATGATGAAGATTCAACTGAATCAGACGACGAATAAAAAATAATCACTTTTTTTTCCAAAAAAATATCAACTCCTCATCCTTCTGGTACTAGTTATAGTATCAGGAGGATTGATATGAAAGACCAGAATCAGAATGACATTATTTGTTTCCAGGAGCGCAAAATTTGCTATACCGAAAGGGAAGCTGGAACCATTGTAAACGCATGTAAACGCCATAATTACAACAGCTGGGGCGTAGGAAAGAAATATAAACCTACGAGAAAATATTACTGCAAAGATTGTGGATTTTATCATGTAAGCCATCTTAAATCATATGTTTTCGAAGCTAAGCAGTTTAAGCATCGTGATAGAGAATTCTACGCATATCGCTAGTAAGACCATCAGAAAGAGGAATGCACTTATGAGACTTCCAGAGGAGGAGTGGAATGATTAAAAGAAATATAGTACAAGGATTTGTATTTGCTGTGATCTGTTTGTTACAAGCAATTACTATTGCCAAAATAAATAGAGTTCAAAATACAATTGATGTTGAAAAAAACTCTATTGGCGAAATATCTTATGTCTCTATAAAAGAAAAACCGCTAAATAGGAAAGACGGAGTTTATAGCCCAATTACAATACAAGAAGATAATCCAGAAATCCCATACGATAATTATGTCACTTCAGATAAGGCCGATTCAAAGTATTTGAAGGGAACTGCTTATAATCCAGAAGGGCCAGCAGGGGTTGAAGGGCAAAATCCACCTGTTTATTCAGACTTGTCAAATATAATAGATAATAGAAGCAAGGGGAGAGAATAGAAATATGAAAGAATTATTATCAAACTTTTTGACTGTTAGTATATTTTTGATCTTAGCAACGCTAATAGTCTTACCAGAAAGTATTCTTCTTGGAGCAGAAATCTTTGTTTTACTGTTTAGCATTTTGATTTTTTTCCTTGCAAATGAGAAAAATATTTGTGTTTTCAGAAAACTCTGTACTTATTTTGGATTATTATCAGTAGGTTTAATGGTTGCACTTTTACGCAGTGAATTAATTCTGATAGGAAAGAATATGTATGGTATCACATCAATAATTGGAACCATCTTGTGTGAGGGTAATTATATTGTGGGTTATAGCATTATCTGTCTTTGTCTTATTTCATTATTGTATATTTCTCATGCAGAATTTGTGGCAATAGGTAAAATAAATTGTCAATCGGAAGTAAGAAAAGAATATGAAAATGAAATCAAGATATTGCTTGAGAGTTCAAAGCCTTTATGTAGAACTGCTAAGTTTACAGGTTTTATTCATATTTGTTTTTTTATGGTAGGTCTGCTAGTTGCGTTATGTATAGCAAATAATTCATTTTCTGGAGCTTTTCATGAAATTGCCAAAAAACTAGAAAGCTTTTCAGTAATGGTTATTGTTCCTCAACTAATTGTTTGGGGAGCTTTTAAGAAGTTATGTAACAGTATTGAATTATAAAGACAACTTTTAGGTGTGTTGTACAAAAAAGATCTGGTCCAATTTTTAAATTCCTGCTAAGCTGCAAGTATGAAGCTTAGTCAGGGTATATACGAAAATATTATTAATAATGAGATTCTTTCTGAGATAAATACATTACAAGACTGTTATGCTAAAAAACTTCCAATCGATAAAGCTGAAGCATCTAGTATTCTTGCTTCATATTTGTCGAAAATCTTGAAAAATAAATTAGATGAAAATGATTCATTATCTGATAACATTGAACTTGTAAATCAGATTATTCAATCGTTTTCAACTTCGAATGAAGAATTAATATGTGATAATGAAAATCTTCTTGCTGAGATTATTTCAAATCAGAAAAAGATAGAACAACAGGCAGCAAACACAGAAACAAATCGGCCGGAAACAGGGTTCCTTTATTCATATTTGTTTACAGGAAGAGGAAGTAAAATACCTCTTTATAGTGAGATTAAAAAAGACATAGAATCTTCTGATGAAATTTATTTTATAATTTCATTTCTTAAGCTTTCTGGTTTAAATCTAATCTATGAAGATTTAAAAAAATTCTGTAGTCAACCAAATCATAAGCTGAGAATTATTACAACAACTTATTGTGGCATCACAGATCCAAAGGCTGTGCAGAGAATTGCGGAGTTACCTAACACAGAAGTTCGAATCTCTTATAATATAAAGAAGGAATGCCTTCATGCAAAATCTTATATTTTTATAAGAAACTCTGGTTGCTCTACGGCATACATCGGATCATCAAATCTATCTAAGTCAGCGCAGACAGAAGGTTTGGAATGGAATATTCGTGTAACAAATGCTGAAAATGAACATATCATAAATGCTGCAAAAGCAACCTTTGAAACTTACTGGAATAATTCTGATTTTGAAGAATATAAAAAAGAAGACGAAGAAAAACTCCGAAAAGAATTAAAGCTTGCTAAGACTGGAGGAATTTCTTATGAGCATCTTCAGCAATATACGGTTTTACCACATCAGAAAAGAATTCTTGATAAAATCCAAGTAGAAAGAGAACAGAATGGCAATTATAAAAATCTTGTAGTAGCTGCAACAGGAACCGGAAAGACAGTTATTTCTGCTTTTGATTACAGACGATTCTGTAATAAAGAACAATCACATAAATTATTATTTATTGCTCATAGAAAAGAAATCCTTGAGCAATCCATCAAGACATATCGCAGTGTTTTAAATGATGCAAATTTTGGTGATCTATGGGTAAGTGATTATAAACCGACAAATGGTTTAGATAATTTATTTCTTTCTGTAGATATGTTTGCATCTCGCTGGGAAGAGACTTTTAGTAAATTGCAGCCTGATTATTATGACTACATTGTAATTGATGAAGCACATCACTCAACTGCAAAGAGTTATCGAGAACTGTTTAATCATTTTAAGCCAAAAGTTCTTCTTGGTCTTACAGCAACTCCAGAACGAAGAGATGAATCAAGTCTTCTCCCTGATTTTGGTGGGAAAATTACAGCAGAGATTCGTTTACCTGAAGCTCAAGAGCAGGGGTTACTATCTCCATTCCAATATTACTGTATAAGTGATGATACAGATTTAACAGATGAATCAATTTGGAGTGGTAGAAGCTATATTGATTCAAAACTTTCAGCTTGTCTTTGTACTAAACAAAGATCCGCTTTAATTGTGAAGGCACTAAATTATTATTTAGCTGATGAACACAAAGTAAAAGCACTTTGTTTCTGTACCGACAAGAAACATGCAAAATATACAGCGGAAGATCTTACTGCTGCAGGGCTAAAAGCAGATTATTTAGTTTCCAATGATTCGTCTCAGCCAAAAGAGAAAAGAAAAGAAATTGTAGATAAACTTAAACGAGGAGAAATTAATTATCTTTGTGTTGTTGATATGTTTAATGAGGGTGTTGACATTCCAGAAGTTGATACAGTTTTATTTCTTCGTCCAACAGAAAGTTCAAGAATCTTCATACAGCAATTGGGACGTGGTTTAAGACTTTGCCCAGAAAAAGAAGTACTTACTGTATTTGACTTTGTAGCCCATGTAAATAAGAAATTCGATTTCGAAAGCAGATTCCGAGCCTTACTTAAGAAAGGCGATGGTGGTATAGATGTTAAAAAACAGATATCAGAAGGTTTTGTATTATTGCCACCTGGCTGTTCAATTATGATGGAGCAGAAAGCACAAGAGTATATCCTTCAAACGATTAGTGCAGCAATCTTTAACTCAAGAAAGTTACAACAAAGTATACAAAGCTATACAGGCATTCCTACACTTGGTGAGTTTATTAAAAATATCAATCAAGATGTTCGTTTGATTTATAAGGGAAAGAAATGCTGGACTTCTTTATTACGTGATGCTGGAAAAGTTACTTACCAAGATGATGTATTTACACAGTTACTTACTAATAACATAACAAAGCTTATTCATTTGAATTGTGCAAATTTTTTACGTTTCATTTTAAAAATCATCAAGGATAAGGAAAATATTGTTTGCTCAAATCGTACCGAAGAAAAATACTTATATATTTTCTGTTACAATCTCTTTTATAAAAAAGCAGATAAATATGGACCAGAGACAGATATGTCTTCTTTGCCTGCTCTTCTTAAAAAGTTAGGTGATTATCCATTGTTTGTAAAAGAAATAAAAGAACTTGTTGAATATAAAATTGAAAATCTTGAAATAGTAACAGAACCATTGTCTGAAAATCTTGACCCTGGAATTGAGACTTACGGATGTTATAATAGAAATGAGATTTTGACTTTATTTGGAATGAAGATTAATAAATGGAATAATCTTACTCAACAACAACAAAGCGGTGTAGTTCCAATTAATGAAAATATGGAATTATTTTTTGTTACATTAAATAAATCTGAAAAAGATTTTTCTCCTACTAATATGTATAAAGATTATGTTATTTCTGAGTATAAATTTCATTGGCAAAGTCAGAGTAAAGAGAGTTATAATAATTCAGGGAGTAGATATATTAATCAGAAGAAAAATGGAAAAAAGTTTATTCTATTTGTTCGTGAGTCAATAAATGACGGCTTTGGAAATACAAATCCATTCTATTGTTTTGGCTTTGTAGATTATATTACTTCTTCAGGAGAAAAGCCTATGAGCATAGAATGGCATGTAGAAACTCCGATTATGCCAAAATTTTTGGAAGCAGTGTAAAATTAAATAATTAACAGTAAGCGGAGCGCTCTTTCTCCGTACAAATCCAGAAACAAACAAGAAAGAGATATTTACAACTCTGCGTGGCTATGCGATTACAAAGATGGCTGGGAAATTCCTGGTGGAAAGCTCGAACCTTGTGAAACTCCAGAACAAAAATGGGTTTCAAAAGAAAAATTGCGTACTGTAAACTGGCTTCCTGCTGATTAGTTCATTTTTTGCAAAATGAAGAGTTTTTCTAATTAAGCGTTTCTTCAGGGAAATCTCAGTTGAAAGCATTTCCTTTTTTATATCAGCCATAATACTCAGAAATCTGAGCTACCATTTCAAACTAGAAAAAATTTTAGCATCTACATTAAGGCAATTTAAGGCTAAGAAAATAATCATAAAATTTAATGTAGAGGAGAAAAGTATATCATTTTTATTTCTCTTCAGTATTATTTGAATAAAAAAGTAGATGTAGTATAATTATAAAAAGGTAATGGATCGAATTTAATAGCAGTCGTTTACTACCAGCGGAAAAAGTTAGATTCACAAATTTAATTTATTTTTGTAAAAATATGTGAATAAAATAAAAAAAAACATAGTATGAAAAAAGGAAATTAAATGAGTAATAAAAAAAGTATAAAATTTGACAATTTGCTTCCAAAAGATAATCTTAGTTTAGAAGGTGAAGCACGTTTTGATGCATTTAAATATGCAATTGAAGATCCAAAAATAAGAAATATTGGTATTACTGGAAATTACGGTTCTGGAAAATCTACCTTTTTACAAAGTGCTATTAAAACCATGGAAATTGAAGATAAGTGTTTGAATGTTAGTTTAGCATCCTTTACATTTCTTGGTGATGATACAAACAATACAACTCAGCAAACAAAAGAAGGTACTGATGACGCTGGCGGAAAAAAAACTAATAACCAGCAGGAGTTAAAGAATGATAATTTATTCGTAAATTTATCAAAAGAACAATTACGTAACATTGAAATTAGTATTTTACATCAATTAATTTATAAAAAATCAATGAAAGAACTCCCTAATTCTCGATTACCAAGAATAACGGGGTATACTGATAATAATGCAAGAACAATATTTTTAGAGGTAATTTCATTCATTGTACCTTTAATATTAATTCTTGAAGCAGTTTTTTATCCTGTTAGTTTTTTCTTCATAAAACCATTTTTTATAAAATTTGTAAGGATTTTTTTATTTTTTATAGGTTGCATTCTTATTCAAAAGCCATTTTATAAATATAACATTTGGTTTTACAAAAAATTATTAAATATTTCAGTGAAAAAAGTTTCATTTAAGAATGCAGAAATAGAGTTGAAATCTTATGAATCAGATTCCATTTTAAATCAAAGATTAGATGAAATTCTGTACTTCTTTGAACAAACTGAATATGAATATGTAATTTTTGAAGATTTAGATCGATTTAATAGCAATCAAATTTTTGTACATTTACGAGAAATAAATAAGATTATTAATGAAAATAATCAAATAAGACGAAATGTGAAATTTATATATGCGGTAAGAGATCAAATGTTTAAGGATGAAGAACGAGTTAAATTTTTTGATTTTATTATTCCTGTTATTCCATATACAAATGTTCTTAATTCTGGAGCTTTTCTGTGTGAAATAAGTAAGCAGGAAGATAAGAAAGAATTATTCTCTGATATGAATGACCAGTTCTTTAGACAGATTGGATTATTTATCAATGATATGAGATTGCTTAAAAATATTATTAATGAATATATATTGTTTAAGGAAAAAAGTAGTTCTAAAGATAACAAAAAACTATTTTCATTAATAGTTTACAAGAACTTATTCCCCATTGATTTTGCTATGATGCAAAAACGTACTGGTTATATAGCTGATATTTTTAATTGTAAAAAGAAATTTACAGAGAAAAAAATTAGTGAGATAAATTCTGAAATAGAGAGTACTCTACACAATATTGAGGATTGTAAACAAGAATATATTGCTAATCTAAAAGAATTACGTATCTTATATTTGAGTTATTATTGTAATCAAAAGGGTCCATCATCAATTACAGTAAGAGATATAATAAAACAATCAGATGACGATAACTTTGATTTAATTTTTTCATCAAAACTTATTCACTATTCCATGAATTATTCAACAGCCTTTGATTCAGAATATTTTAATGGGTTACGTCTAGATAATAAAACATATGAACAGAGGAAAACAAGTGTAGAAGATAACGAAAAAAAACAAATCCTGGTTTTGATGAATAAAGTTGAAATGTTAAGGAAGAAAACATCTGATATTAAGCATATATCATTTAATATGTTGTATACAAATTACAAAGAAGATATTAATACAGTTTTGAAAGAAAACTCAATAAACTATGATGATCCAAAATTCTCGTTTATACGACTTGGCTTAATAGATGAGCAATACTTAGAATATATAACCATATTTCATAATGGTGATTTATCTCAGGCTGATAATGATTATATTATGTCAGTTTATGCTGAAAAACCATTAAGCTATGATTATGAAATTACTGAAGTTGTTGAAATAATTAAAAAAATTGAAGGTTATTTTATAATGAATAATCCTGCATTATTCAATTTTTATTTAGTTAATTATTTAGCAGAAAATCCTGACAATTATCAAGAGGAGCTAAAAGAACTTTCAAAGAATATAATGGAAGAACCTGGGCTTTTGTTTCTAAAATCATATATTATTTCATATCCAAGTTCACCATTTATTACATACCTATATGATAATTATGAAAATTTATGGGATAGATTTTTAGCTTCATATACAGATGATTTTGTTAATGAAAAAGAATTTGCAGTTTCTATAATTAGAAGTCTAGGAAATTTTGGAAATTATCAGGAAGATTCAAAATATACATTAAATAAAAATGAATCTTTCTGTAAATACTTGAATGAAAATACAGAAGTATTATTTGGAATAACAAGAGCTGACAATATTGAAGAAGTATTCTTCATTTTACAAGGCTTAGATATTTGTTTTACAGATATAAAAAATGTAATTAATGAAAAAGGTCTTTTTTCTCGAATAATAGAATATGATATATTTAAATATACTTTAAGTAATTTCAACTGTATCTTTGAATATTATCAAATAAAAAACGTATGCGTTTACTCAAGTGTCTGTAATACTAAAAATGAAAGATTGATTGAAAATGTCAATAAGAAAATAAGTTATTTTGTTGAAGCCGTAATTCTAAAACAAGATAATATCATTGAAGAAGAAAATCACTTAATTAGTTTACTTAATAATTCTGCATTATCTCTTGACTTACGAAAGGCTCTTATTTTAAAGGTAAATGTTTCTATAAAAATTCGACACATTCATGATATAATATCAAAAGAGTTATGGAATTCAATTTTTGAAAAAGGAATTATAGAAGCAAATTGGGATAATATTATTTCTTTGTTCAAATTAAATAATATGGTATTGTCTGAGATATTGATAGACTTTATAAAAGAAAATTCTATACTAATTGGTAAAGATGAGCCTTCTAAAATTAATAAAAAAGAATTTGAAAAAATATTTTTTGCAATCCTTGAAAATGATGAGATTCCAGTAAACGAAATAAATAAACTTAATTTTATTCAAGAGCTTTCAATCTATAGATTAAGAGAAAAATCATTACCAAAAGAAAAAATTAAGTTACTAATCGATAAAAATATTGTTGATTTTTCTAATGATAATATTTCGTATATTAGAGAGATTGATTTAAATTATTCTAATTGTTTTATTAAAAATAATATAAAAAAATATTTATCACATCCAGAAGACTATAATATTACTAACACAGAGATTCTTTTTGTTGAAAAGCAAAAGGGGCTTACATTTAATGAGAAAAAAGATTTAATTTGTTTCAATATTATTTCACTTTGTAATTCAAGTAATAAATTAGAAATAATTGCGCTAATTAAGAAGTATGGACTTTATGATTATTTAGAATTGAATCAGATTCAGGAACTTCTTATTACAACTTCAGATGACTTTCTTTCAATGGAAAGTGAAAAGCTAAAAATCGATTTGATTTCAAAATGTGCAAGAAAATTCTCTTCTCAGGACTATATAGAAGCAATAGCAAATCTTAATATTCATTTCTCAAAGATTCGAAAGCAAAAATCAGTCACTATTGATTTTAAAACTGGTTATGATTTATTAGCACAAGGTTTAGTTGATTTAGGAATAATTAAAAAATATGATTTTAAGGAAACAAGAAAGAAAAAAACAATAAAGCTTCAAAAATAAGTAACAGTGTTATGAAACAATATAACTAATTAAGAAAGTTTCCGTAATTCATTTCCTGTGCTATTATATTTATAGTGGAGCATTGAGATGAATTTCAAAGAGTTCAAAAAGAAGGTAGAAGAACAAATACATTTATATCCTGATTTCAGAATTACTAAGAAAGGCTCAAATTTTATATGGATTGGAAAGAATAGAAGCCGTGTTGGAAATTGGTCTTGTCATTATGAAATTATAAAATCAGATAATAAAATATATCCAGATATTCATTGTGAACATTTTGGGAAAAATGAATTCTGGAATATTTTAAGTAATAAATATGAAGAAGCTCCTCATCATAATAAGGGAGTAAGATTAGATCTGTCAGGCTTTGAAATAGAAGAAGATTCTATTAAGAAATGTTTTCAATTATTCTCTAAAGCAGATGATGAAGTTGGTGAAGACCTAGAGAAAATAGGGACTCAAGTTTATAACGATCGAATTGATATATTAATCAAGGAATATAAGAATAAACTTCAATCAAATCCAAAAGAAGCAATTTTAAATGAATTATACAAATGGAAATTAATAGAGAAAACACGTAATGCTGAAATAACAGTACTTATTAATGAAGTCAAAAAAACAAATCTTGTATATACAACTAATTATGTAATAATGTACAACAATTTGCTTCAAAATGATAAAGAGACAGCCGAAGCAACAAAAGAAATTATTTCAAACTTATTTGATGAGAAGTTAGATTTCTTCACTAGATTGGATTCATACCAGAAAGATCTTAAAAAGCTATGTGAAGAAAAGAATTATAAAGTTTGCGTAAATGATGAAAGAACTGCGTTGACTTTTTTGTCTTGTAAATATCCAGAAAAATATACATTCTTTAAAACTGGAGTTTACAAATCATTACTTGCCTTCTTTGATATTACTGGAGAAGAAGGATTTAATCGGGTAACTCATTATCTTTCAATAGTAGATGATATAGCCAGTAAAGTAAAACAAGATACAGAAATAATTAATGAATTACAGAAATATCTTAATGGCAATCCATTTTATGAAAAACTTGTTGTTCAAACAATATTATGGGTTTGTTTACCACTGTTATCAGAGAGAACTAATGAGGAAGAATTACTAGGAGGAGATGAAAATATGTCACAGGCAGAGGAATTATCTAAACTTCTTAAAAAAACTTATAACTTAATTTTACATGGTGCCCCTGGAACAGGAAAAACATATCTTGCAAAAAAAATTGCAAAAGAACTTGGTTGTACAGATAACGAAATTGGATTTGTACAATTTCATCCTAGTTATGATTATACAGATTTTGTGGAAGGAATAAGGCCTAGTAATTCTAATGAAGGTATTGCAAATTCTTTTGAACGGATGGACGGTGTTTTCAAGGAATTTTGTAAGAAGGCATTATTAAGTCGAACGATAGATTCAACAACTATATCTGAATTAAGAAAAGATGCCACTGTATGGAAGATATCATTAAAAGGTACTGGAGATAACCCAGTAAGAAGAGATTGTTTAGAAAATGGTTATATCAGATTAGGGTTTAATGAAGAACCAGAATATATTACGGAAGAAACTCCTGCAGAACGTGGAAAGAATGAGCTAAATGCTTTTGAATATAAAATGCAGAAAGGTGACATTGTATTATCTTGTTATTCGAATAAGGAAATTGATGCTATAGGAATTGTAACTGGTGATTATTATGTGGATAAAGAGAACAATTCTGATTATTGGAGATTCAGAAATGTAAAGTGGTTGGTAAAGAATATAAAAGAGAATATTTATGAATTGAATAATAGAACTGTCATGACACTTTCTTCGGTGTATAAGCTTTCTATTCCATTGCAATCTGTTCTTGATATTGTAAAAAAATATACTAACCCAACCGCAGTTTCTACAGATAAACCATATGTTTTCATTATCGATGAAATAAATCGTGGAGAACTTTCAAAGATATTTGGTGAATTGTTTTTCTCAATTGAACCTGGATACAGGGGAGAAGAAGGTCTTGTCCAAACACAATATCAAAATCTTATATCTGATGGTGATGCGTTTAAGAAAGGATTTTATATCCCCAAAAATATATATGTAATCGGCACTATGAATGATATTGATCGCAGTGTAGAAAGTATGGACTTAGCTATGCGCAGGCGTTTTACTTTCAAAGAAATAACAGCTGAAGATTCATGTAAAGAAATGCTTTCAAGAAATAATGAATCAATTTCGGATTTTGATGATTCGTTGATTGATGAACTAAAGGACAGAATGAACAGTCTAAATCAGATAATTATCTCTGACGAAATCGGATTATCATCAGCTTATCAAATTGGTGCAGCATATTTCTTAAAATACAAAATGTATATGGATGAAGAAAATCCTTTTGAATGCCTTTGGAATTATAATCTTGAGCCACTTTTGATTGAATACCTTCGTGGACAAGGTGATGTTGCAGAAAAAATTGAACGATTAAAAGAAGCTTATAATTTAGTTTCTAAGAATTAAGGCTTCTAAGAACTATGCTTTCAATCCAACTTTCTGACAACAATTTTTCTGGTTCTCCTCTTGAAGTGTCTGTAAACGGTGCTTTACCAGTTAACTTTACAGAACTTACAGATGAACATAAATCAGCTGTAAGAAAATTACTGGATGCAATAAACAATGTTTCGTTAAAACAATTGGAAGAGCGTGGGGCAATCATTTTTCCTTCACGATCTGTTGAAAGTGAATTGAATGAAGAATCAAAAATCGTTTGTTCTGTTCAGAATTTAGAAACAGAGAATCCAATAATTAAGACAACAAATATAATGGGTTTCTTTAGTATTGGAAATGATGTTCAGATTTCAATTCATTCTCGTTTTGATAAAGCCAAGAAACAATTTTTTCTTCATCATATGTTGCAGAAGGTCTGTAATGTATCTCCAACGGTTGAGCTAACTCATGCAAATAAAAATCCTTTTTATGAATTCATGGTTTATCTTTTCCCTGCGTTTTTGAAAAAGGCTGTCGCTCAAGGAATTTTTCGAAGTTATGTAAATCGAGAATATAATGATTCAAGTATTCGTGGAGTGATAGATTTCTCAAAACATATTCGTAATAATATTCCATTTAATGGAAAGATTGCGTATTGTACAAGGGAATATGCACAAGATAATTATGTTACACAGATTATACGTCATACGATTGAGTTTATCTCAGAAAATCAAGAACTTCGTAGAATTCTATCTATCGATGAAGATATGATAACTGCTGTACAGGAAATCCGTGGATGTACACAAACATATAATAAAGCTTCACGAACTTATATCATCAATAAAAACTTAAAACCTCTTACCCATCCATATTATACAGAATATGAGAAATTAAGAAATTTATGCAAAATGATTCTTCTGCATGACAAGTTTTCTTACAACCAGACAAATCATAATCAGATAAATGGAATTTTATTTGATGGTGCTTCTTTATGGGAAGAATATCTTGCAATCTTATTTCAAGAATATTTCAAGAAAAACTCAGTTTCAATTATTATTGAGCATCCAAATAACAGAACTGGAAAGGGTAGAAAATATCTTTTTGAAACAGAATCTGGTTCTCAAAATACAGCAATTTATCCAGATTTCATATTTAAAGACTTACATAATAATTGTCTTTCAATTCTCGATGCAAAATATAAACACCTCGAGAATACAGGTATTTCCCGAGAAGATTATTTTCAGGTTTTGTCATACATGTATAGATTTGATTGCAAAAGAGGAAGTCTTCTTTATCCTTATTCAAATAAAGAAAGTTCACCAGATACACATTTATATCTTGCAGGACATAATGGGGAAGTTAGTTTTTCGAGTTATGGGCTGGAACTCTATTATTATGAAGAGGATTGCACATATCAAGATTATGAAGAACAAATGCGGACTTTTGAATCTTATTTTTGCCAAAAAGTAATTGATTTACAATAATTTCAATAAAAAATATGTTATAATAGATTTAATACCAAAAAGGATTATTTATGACAGACCAGAAATTAAAAAAACTAAAAGATGATTTATGGCACGCCGCAGATGTTCTTCGTGCCGGAGCTCACCTTGCAGCAAACAAATACGGACAGCCAATTTTAGGCCTCATCTTCCTCCGCTATGCAGACATCCTTTACAAACAGCACAAGGCAGAAATAGAAGCCGAATACAATAAGTCAAAAGGCACACGAGCCGAAAAATCCATAAAAGATATTTCAATCAAATACTGCGGTTTTTACCTTCCTCCAGAAGCCTATTACACAACTATCAACGACGCGCCCGATGACGCAAACAAAGCAACCCTAGTAAAAAAAGCGATGGAAGCCATAGAACGCGAAAATGAAAAGATGGATGGCGTTCTTCCAAAAGAAGTGTACGGCCAGCTCGTGCCCGAAGAAGAACCGGAACTCCTTTCCAATATCATGCGTATCTTTATGGATATTCCGGAAAATATCAGCGTAGACCTCTTTGGCGAAATCTACGAATTCTTTCTCGGCGAATTTGCCCTTCAGGAAGGAAAAGACGGCGGAACCTTCTATACGCCGGCAACCGTAGTCCGCTACATGGTAGAAGTTTTACAGCCGCAAAATGGCGAAAAGAAAATCTTAGACCCTGCTTGTGGTTCAGGCGGTATGTTTGTTCAGGCCGCCCGCTTTATGCACCGCCACAACAAATCTTCTGATGAAGTAATGAAGTTCCGCTGCTACGGCGTAGAAAAAGAACCCGACACCGTAAAG
>OCVV012836269.1_pt1 | contig 40077 bp, 28 predicted proteins | sample 1539721 | NCBI WGS metagenome assembly OCVV01 (sample SAMN02144230, study PRJEB22623) | gut metagenome | biome: sheep rumen | host: Ovis aries | place: New Zealand | reverse complement strand
CGGTGGCATGAGTGACGAGACGGTCGCATCGTATGTGAAGGCGTTGAAGAAAATCTTCGTAATAGAAGATATGCCAGCATGGAATCCAAATCTGCGTTCAAAAACGGCGATACGAACCAGTGATACACGCTATTTCGTAGATCCTTCCTTGGCTATAGCTGCATTAGGCATAGGACCGGATGACTTGCTGAACGACCCAGAGACGATGGGACTGTTCTTTGAGACTCTATGTGTGCGTGACTTGAGGGTATATGCGGAAGCAAATGATGGCAATGTGTTTCACTATCGTGACAAGAATGGATTGGAATGTGACGCAGTGGTGCATCTCAGGAATGGCAGCTACGGATTGATAGAGATAAAACTCGGAGGAGACACCAGAATAGAGGAGGGTGCTGCAAACCTTAAGTCTCTTTCAGAGAAAATAGATACGACAAAGATGAAGAAACCTTCGTTTATGATGGTCTTGACAGCTGTAGGACAATATGCCTATATGCGGACAGACGGGGTGATGGTCGTGCCTATTGGCTGTCTGAAAGACTGATGGTGGGTTCTAAAAATTCCCACGATTTAAATTAGTTTATTATGTGAATATCATTATGTCATATTTTTGTTTTCTTTCAGTGCAAACTGTTAGCTTCTGCGGTCACATAGCCCGCTATGCTTCCTTATCAGCTAACATTTTGCCCTTGAAACAAATTCAAAAATCTGACAGTGGGAATTATTAGAACCCACCTGATGTGAATAAGATATAAAAAACAGTAAGGTTATGAACGAATCGGATACTCGCTTACATAAGATAGACCCTAAGCTGAAGGCGGCAGGGTGGGGTGTGACGGAGGGCATACAGGCCATGGGTGGAGTGCCGGCAGCGCGTAATACCTTCAGGGAGTTTCAGCAGCAGCTGTATGCGTAGCCAGGAAAAGCGTTGCAGGCAGGAAGACAGCGTATGGCAACCAGAAGGCAAAATGGTGATAAAAAAAAGTAAAGCAGTGTTAATTCAAGCGAAATAGTTTGCCATGTCAGTTTTTTTTTGTACCTTTGCACCCAAATTTCAATTTAAAAAACAGAAGAATATATGGCATCATTCATTGAAGACAAAGTAGTCATGGAAGGCATAACCTTCGACGACGTACTGCTCATTCCTGCGTATTCTGAGGTTTTGCCTCGCGAGGTAGAACTCTCAACGAAGTTCTCACGCAACATCGACCTTAAGATACCTTTCGTCACGGCAGCCATGGATACCGTGACCGAGGCACCTATGGCTATAGCAATTGCCCGCGAGGGTGGTATCGGCGTGATACACAAGAATATGTCGATAGAGGAACAGGCACGTCAGGTGGCTATTGTTAAGCGTGCAGAGAACGGCATGATATACGATCCCGTGACGATTATGCGTGGTAAGACTGTGAAGGATGCACTCGACATAATGTCAGAATACCATATTGGTGGTATTCCTGTCGTAGATAGTGATAATAAGCTTGTGGGCATCGTCACTAATCGTGACCTGCGTTTCCAAACGGATATGAATCGTAAGATTGACGAGGTTATGACATCGGAGAACCTTATCGTTACGCATCAGAAGACCGATTTGGAGAATGCCAGTCGCATACTCCTTGAGCATAAGATTGAGAAACTGCCTGTGGTAGATGATGAAAACCACCTCATGGGACTTATAACATATAAGGACATCACTAAGGCTAAGGATAAGCCTATGGCATGTAAGGACTCAAAAGGTCGTTTGCGTGTTGCTGCAGGCGTTGGTGTTACTGCTGACACTTTCCAGCGTATGGAGGCACTGGTGAAAGCAGGTGTGGACGCTATCATCATCGATACTGCTCACGGTCACTCTGCCGGCGTAATAGAAAAGGTACGTGAGGCTAAGGCAGCATTCCCAGAGGTTGACATCGTGGTGGGTAATATCGCAACAGGCGAAGCAGCAAAAGCCCTCGTTGAGGCAGGTGCCGATGCAGTTAAGGTGGGCATAGGCCCGGGTTCTATCTGTACCACTCGCGTGGTTGCCGGTGTAGGTGTTCCACAGTTGTCTGCAGTCTATGACGTAGCTCATGCACTGAAAGGTACAGGCATTCCTTTGATAGCAGATGGCGGTCTGCGCTACTCTGGCGACATAGTAAAAGCACTGGCTGCCGGTGGTTACTCAGTAATGGTAGGTTCGCTCGTTGCTGGTACGGAAGAAGCACCTGGTGAGACGATATTGTTTAACGGACGTAAGTTTAAGTCATATCGAGGCATGGGCTCACTGGAAGCAATGGAGAAGGGTTCAGCCGACCGCTATTTCCAGGGAGGAGTGAAGGAAGCTAAGAAACTCGTACCGGAAGGTATCGCAGGTCGTGTGCCTTACAAGGGCACTGTGCAGGAAGTCGTTTATCAGCTTGTAGGTGGTCTGCGTTCCGGCATGGGCTACTGTGGTGCGAAAGACATTAACGCTCTGCATAATGCTAAGTTCACACGTATCACCAATGCAGGTATGCTTGAGAGCCATCCTCATGAAGTGATAATCACGAGTGAGGCACCAAACTACAGTCGTCCGCAGTAAATAAGTTTTTGTTCCTATAGAGCAGATTATATGATGAAGAAAACTCTTGCCTTGTTGGCATTCAGCATATTAGGTTGTGCTGCGCAGGTATCTGCGCAGGATGACCCCGTAATAATGACCGTAAACGGAAAGCCCGTGTTGCGTTCGGAGTTTGCATATTCATACAATAAAAACAATGGTGAGGACGTAATCGACCGTAAATCGGTGGAGGAATACGTTGAGTTGTTTGCCAATTACAAGCGCAAGGTGGAGGCTGCGCTCGATGCACATCTTGATACTATGACTTCATATAATAAGGAGTTTCGTCAGTATCGAGATCAGCAAGTGTTGCCTACACTCATCAATGCTGCCGATGTAGAAGCTGAGGCCCATCGTTTGTATGATGAAGAGAATAAGCGTATTGGTCCTAACGGACTGTATGATGTCAGTCATATATTCATGCTCGTAAAGCAGAATGACCCTGATAGTCTGATGAATGTAAAGCAGCAGCGTGCAGACTCCATATATCAGGCACTGCAGGCAGGTGCAGACTTCAACGAACTTGCAATAAAGCTCAGTGAAGACCCTGGCACGGCCGCTAATGGCGGACATATCGGCTGGGTGACAAAAGGACAGTTGCTTACGGCATTTGAAGACCAGATGTTGCAGATGAAGTCAGGCGAGATAAGCAAACCAGTGAAGTCGGAGGTCGGTTATCATATCATACGTCTTAACGGACAGAAATCGTTAGACCCCTATGACTCCTTGCGTACAAGTATCATGACATTCATTGAGAAACGTAATCTGCGTAAGAAGTTGGCCGAGAACCGTCTGAAGGATATTGCCGTAATGCAGAACCAGAGCGAAGAACAGGTTATGGATATGCGCTCTGATTCGATATCAGCTATTGACCCTGATATGAAATACCTCATACAGGAGTATCATGACGGATTGTTGCTCTATGAGATAAGCAACCGCGAGGTGTGGGAAAAGGCATCAAAGGACGAGCAGGGACTTAATACGTTTTGGAAGAAAAACAAGAAAAAGTACGCTTGGGATGAACCACGCTTCAAGGGCATAGCTTACTACACACGTGATGAAGCAGATATAGAAGCAGTGAAGCAGTGCCTCAAAGGAAAGAAGTTTGATGAGTGGGCTGATCTGCTACGCTCAACCTTCAATGCCGACTCCGTGTTGCGTATTCGTGTGGAGAAAGGTATCTTCAAGAAAGGTATGAATGGCATCGTTGACCGTGATGTGTTTGGTGATGCAGAGGCAAAGGTCAAGACAAAAAAGAACTTTGATTACACCTCTACATACGGACGCTTGATAAACGCACCAGAGGAGATGAACGACGTACGCCAGTCTGTAGTGAGTGATTATCAGGAAGCCATGGAAAAGGAATGGCTCAAAGAACTGAAGAAGCGTTATCCTGTAACAGTAAACAAGGAAGTGCTTGCCACTGTAAAAGAAAACAAACAGAAATGAAGAAGAAGTCTTTAATCATATCTTCTGCACTGTTGCTTACGGCACTGCTACCAGCGGTATCTGAAGATGTAGTCAATAGCATCGACGAGATTGCGTGGGTGGTAGGTGATGAGGCAATACTGCGCTCAGATATAGAGGTTATGCGTCTGCAGGGTGAGCAAGAGGGAATAGACTGGGGTGGCGACCCGAATTGTCGTATTCCTGAGCAGATAGCCGTGCAGAAGTTGTTTCTGAACCAAGCTGCTATTGACAGTGTTGAGGTTACGGAAGCAGAGATAGCCCAAGGTGTTGAGCAACAGATCAATGCGTGGATACAGATGATAGGTTCCAAAGAGAAACTTGAAGAGTATCGCAAGCAGAGCATAGCAGAGATAAAGGCGGAACTTCACGATGAATACAAGAATCGCGAGCTTGCACAGCGTATGCGTGCGCAGTTGGTAGAGGACGTAACGGTAACGCCGTATGATGTGCGTGAGTACTTCAAGAATTTACCAGAGGACAGTATTCCGTTTGTGCCTACAACGGTTGAAGTGCAGATACTGACCATGGAACCACGTATTCCTATTGAAGATATAAATAAGGTAAAGAACGAATTGCGTGAATATACAGAGCGAGTACAGTCAGGTTCTACTTCGTTTGCTACGCTTGCTCGTCTTTACTCAGAAGATCCTGGCAGTGCACGCCAAGGTGGTGAGATGGATTATGTAGGACGTGGTATGCTTGACCCTAACTTCGCGCAGGTGGCTTTCAATCTTACAGATCCTAAGAAAATATCAAAGGTGGTAGAGTCGGAGTTTGGCTTCCATATCATTCAGCTTATTGACAAGCGTGGTGATAAAATCAAGGTTCGTCATATACTGCGTAAACCGAAGCCGACGCAGATGGCAATCAATGCCATGCTTGCGCGTCTTGATTCCATATCAGCAGACCTTACCGAAGGAAAATTCCCGTTTGAAGATGCAGCGACGACACTCTCTGATGATAAGGACACACGCAACAACCGTGGCTTGATGAGCAAGGTAAATGACGAAGGCAAGCGTACAGCCCGCTTCGAGATGAAAGACTTGCCAACTGAGGTAGCCCGTGCCGTAGAAGGATTAAAGCCTGGCGAAGTGTCAAAATCATTCACTATGACTAATAACCGTGGTAAAACGGTATGTGCCATCGTAAAGTTGAAAAACCGTACGGAGGGACATCGTGCCAAAATAACAGATGATTTTCAGATGATGAGTTCCATTGTGCTTGCCAAGGCACGTGAGAAGAAACTCACGGAGTGGGTGCAGGAGAAGATAAAGAGCACTTATGTGAAAATCAATCCAAAGTATATGGCAGGCAATGACTTCCAGTATGAAGGATGGGTGAGATAGACAACTGTCGGGAGACATTCATTTGTTAGTTGTGACAATCGTAAACATAACATAAACGACTATAAGACATTCTTTTGACATAAAAGTGATGCTGCTGTTAATGGCAGCTGTGTTTACCCTTTGCATCGCAGCCGGTGCAAAGGGTAAACGTCAACGTGCGGTAGCACGTAAGGTTGATACGCGTGTATATCTGCAACATGCAGACTTGCTGTCGTATGACGTATATGGCTCACATCCAGATGCTCAGTTTCTGAAAGGCAAGGTGTCATTCATGCACAAAGGTATGCGACTGACGTGTGACAGTGCGTACTTCTATGAGGCAACCAACTCCTTTGAGGCCTACGGCCACGTAAGGATGCAGCAGGGAGATACTCTGACACTAACAGGCGATCAGGGTCATTATGATGGTAATGACGAGATGGCTCACGTATGGTGTGAGCCCGGCGGTAGCGTGACGCTGACGCATCGCGGTTCGAAACTATACTGTGACACGCTTGATTTCGACCGTATGTATGGAATAGCAGATGCCTATGGCGCTGCGGGCATAAAACTTACCAGCAAGGGCGACGTGCTGACGGCGGACTGGGGACGCCACTTTATTGATACGCACCACTCGGAGTTTTTCTATAATGTGATACTTACCAACGACAAGGGGTTGCGTATAGAGACAGACACACTGTATTACTATGACCGTCAGTCGCTTGCCCACATCACCGGACCTTCTACTATTACGCAGAAGGGAAGCACAGTGAATACCACCGACAGTTATTACAACACCGCTACGGAACGCTCGGAACTCTTCGGACGCTCCACTATACGCAATGGCGAACGCGAGATAACAGCTGACAGTCTCTATCACAGTGATAAGACGGGAATGAACGAGGGTTACGGCAACGTGGTCTATGATGACTTAAAAAATAAAAACCGCCTTATAGGCGAGTACTGCCAGTATAATGACAACACGGGTGAAGGCTTTGCTACGCGTAAGGCGGTAGCCATGGATTATTCGCAGCAGGACACCCTATGGATTCATGGTGACACGATACGTATTCACACAATAGACATAGGTACGGACTCGGTACAGCGTGAGGTGTACTGCTACAACCATGTGCGTGCATATCGCAGAGACTTGCAGGCGGTGTGTGACTCGTTGGTATTTCATTCCAAAGACTCATGTATAACGCTGTATCGCGACCCGGTAGTGTGGGCGCAGGGCAATCAGTTGCTGGGCGAGAAGATGATTGTCTATATGAATGATTCTACGGTTCGCTATGCCGAAGTACTCGGACAGGCACTTTCTGTGCAGCAGATGCGAGATACGATACACTACAATCAGGTGTCGAGTCGCGATATGCGTGCGTATTTTGTGGAGGGAAAACTGAGTGAAACGTGGGCTGTGTCGAGCGTGAAGTCCGTATATTATCTGGAAGATGACGCTGACAGTACCATAATAGGACTGAACTACATGGAGACGGATACGATGAAGATGTACCTCACTCCGGAAAAGAAACTATATAAGATATGGGTACATGCCCCGGAGGCTACGATGTATCCGCTGACGCAGACACCGCCGGAGAAGCACTTCCTGCCGACCTATGTGTGGTTTGACTATATGCGTCCTGTGTCTAAGGACGATATCTTCGTCTGGCGTCCGAAGAAGCAAGGCACGGAACTGAAGGAGCAGAAGCGCAGGGAACCGCCAAGAAGAAGTGAGAGATTGAATAAATAAACGATTGAAATCGTTGCAGGAAAAGCGGCTTTTTCAATCCTTTTTATGCACCATTCTTCTGCCTCCTCCAATTCTTCAATCTTTCCGTACTACTATCTTTTTAACCCTTCAACCCTTTAATACTATATGGACATCATACAACTGCTACCCGATTCGGTAGCCAATCAGATAGCTGCAGGCGAGGTGATACAGCGTCCGGCATCGGTCATAAAGGAGTTGGTAGAGAACTCCATTGACGCTGGTGCCAAGCATATCAAAATACTTGTGTGTGATGCTGGTAAGGCTTCCATACAGGTAATTGACGACGGCAAGGGTATGAGCGATACAGATGCTCGACTGAGTTTCGAGCGTCACGCTACATCGAAGATACGTCAGGCCAATGACCTCTTTGCGCTTCATACGATGGGCTTCCGTGGCGAGGCACTGGCCTCTATAGCAGCCGTGGCACAGGTGACGCTGCAAACTCGTACTGCCGACGACGAGGTAGGTACACGACTGGTTATTGCGGGGTCAAAGGTCTTAGAGCAAGATGTAGTATCATGTCCCGTAGGAAGTAATTTCCTTATAGAAAACCTGTTCTTTAACATACCTGCAAGGCGTAAATTCCTAAAGTCTAACGCTACAGAGATGAACAACATCATGCAGTCATTCGAGCGTATAGCGTTGGTATATCCCGAGATAGAGTTTTCCGTATATAATAACGGTGTGGAAACGTTGTGTCTGCGTGCTGCCAGCATGCACCAGCGCATCATTGATGTCTTTGGTAAGCGTATCAATCAACAACTGCTGCCTGTAGAGACGGAAACCACCATCTGCAAGATAAAAGGCTTCACAGGTAAGCCCGAGTCTGCAAAGAAAAAAGGCTGTCATCAGTATTTCTTCGTAAACGGTCGCTATATGAAGCACCCCTATTTCCATAAGGCGGTGATGAGTGCCTACGACCGTCTGCTGCCTGATGGTGAGCAGGTGTCTTACTTCCTGTATTTTACTGTTAATCCGGAAGATATAGACGTAAACATACATCCCGTAAAGACAGAGATAAAATTTGATAACGAACAGGCTGTCTGGCAGATTCTCATGGCCAGCGTGCGTGATGCAGTGGGTAAATTCTCAGGTTCTACCACGCTTGATTTCGATACTGAAGGAAAGCCGGATATTCCCGTTTTCAACCCCTCGAATGGTGCGGGATTACACGCGCCCAGCATTGATTTTAATCCACAATACAACCCATTCAAGCCTATCCAGACCAAGAGCAGCAGTGTTGGTAATGCCAAAGGATGGGAGGATTTGTTTCCTAAAAAGTCGTCAGGCAATGACGAATTGCTGCAGGAGTTGACTGACACGTCAGTGATAGAGCAGGATTTGTTTTCATCTGTTACACCAGCGCAGGTGCCGTTGGGTGATATGAACGCTACGGAACAGACTGCAAGTTTAAATGGCATCGGAGACGAATGTATGCAATGTAATGGACAATACATTATTTCTCAGACAGATGAAGGATTGCTCGTGATAGACCAGCATCGTGCCAGCCAACGCATTCTTTATGAGGGATATATGCGCACGTTGAAAGAGCATACGGCGCATACGCAGAAGGTACTGTTTCCAGAAGTTGTGCAGTTTGAACCTTCGGTCAGTGCGCACCTGCCTGAGATACTGCCAGAGCTCGCTGCACTCGGTTTCGATATCACCGATCTTGGCGGCAACAGCTATTCCGTAGTGGGCATACCAAGCGGTCTTGGCGGGCTTGATGCAGTCAGGCTTGTCACTGATTTAGTCACTGAGGCGGCAGCCGGTTGCAATACTGCCACAGATGAAGTGCATGCCATACTCGCAGCGGCTCTATCGGCAAAGGCGGCTACACCCTATGGAGAAATATTGTCGGCGGATGACATGCAGACGCTCATTAAGCAACTAACGCAGTGTGATACACAGAGATATACGCCTGATGGGAAAACAGTTTTCTCACTTATTGCATACGAGGAAATAGGGCGTCGTTTCTGAGTCGTAATCTCGTTGTAAGGAAAAAGCTATCTGATTACCATGTAATCAGATAGCTTTTGTTATGTAATCGCATAGGTTTTACCGTGTAATCGCATAGGTTTTACCGTGTAATCGCATAGGTTTTACCGTGTAATTGCATAGGTTTTACTGCGTAATCAGATAGCTTTTACATAGCAGTATGTTTTCACACAGTTTATTTTGAACCGATGAAAAGCAGTAGCATCGACAGTAATACGAGCATTAGGTCGAAGGCCTTGGCCTTGAGATTCTTTTCGTGGAATATCATGGCACCGCACAGGAAACTGACAATCACCGAACCGCGCCTTACCATGCTCACTACGCTTATCATGGCACCATCAAGACCCAGTGCGTAGAAATATACAAAGTCGGCCATTGATAGGAAGATGCTTATCAGTGGGATTGACCAATGCCAGTGGAATGGAGTCGTCTTCTTGCGCGTTGGCCACCATAGAAATATGAGCATACCTGCCATCATGAAGAACTGATATACGTTGTACCAGCCCTGCACGGCCATCTTGTTCAAACCGACACCGCCGTTCTCGGGCGAAGCCATGAGATATTTGTCGTACAGTCCGGAGATAGCGCCAAGCACGTTGGCGAGAAAGACAAAGTATATCCACTTGTCGCGAAACCAGTTTATTCCTTCCTTCTTGCTCGTGTGTTTCAGCAGTTCTATGCCGACCAAGGCTACGAGTACGCCGAGCCATTGCCATAGGTTCAGTCTCTCTGCAAATATTAGCATGGCACCAACGAGCACCATTACGGGTCGCGTAGCGTTGATAGGCCCTACGATAGTCAGTGGCAAATGCTTCAGTCCGAAGTATGCCAAAAGCCACGATGCCAGCACGATGCACGACTTGATGACAATATATTTGTGACCATCCCAGCCATATTCCTGACAGAAGAAGATGGAGCTACTATCGATGTCGCCAGTGTGTGACAGCCAAATGAATGGCAGGAAGATGATGCTTGAGAATAAAGTATTTAGGAGCAACACTGGTATTACGGCATTCTCCTTCAGCGACTGTTTCTTAAAAGCATCGTAAAATCCCAGTAATGCAGCTGAGAGAAAAGCAAGAAGTATCCAAAGCATATTTAAAAAGGCTTATTGATTTCGGGGTGCAAAGGTACTGCTTTTCCTCCAAACTACCAAATTTTTCTTGTCCCTACGTTAGCTTTCTTTATTTCCTTTGCCTATAACCACTACGATTTTAGCCTTGAAAACGATTGGTAAATATGCTGGAAGATAAAATTTTATGTCATTTTCACGGATAGGATATTTTTTGTTTGATTTATGTCATAAAACCACTTTTTAGCCATTAAAATATGTAGGATTGTGTGCACACGTAAAAAAAAATGTGTACCTTTGCCACGATTTTTTGTTAAAAAGAGACTAACTATTATTCTAAAACTACATAAATTCAGAATGCAGAAAAGATTTTTAGGGATAATTATTTGTGCTGCACTGTGCGTTGTGGCATATGCAGGAAATGTAATTGTAATTGGTTCTTACGATAATACCTTAGATGCTGGATATACAAAGTTCGGCGAGCCAGCTATTTCAGTGAAGGACGAAGAAGGGCATGTGATAACGAGTCAGTACAAGATATCATACTCAATACTTGGTGGTGAGAACTGCGAGGTGCCTGGTGTGGAGGCACCTGACGCGCGAGGTGTAATGATTTGCACTGATGCTGCTACGGGAACATACGTAGAGAAGTATTACGGCGACGTCATAATGGGAACTGCAGGAAAAGTGAAAATCAAGGTTATAGCAACATCGAAGCTAAACCCGGAAGATGTCCTGACCACAACCTATGATCTGACAATAGCAAACCTTGATGCTGTTCTGAAGTTCGTACCGTCCTATGCCACACCGATTGAAGTTGACCATGACGGTTCGCTGACGCTCACTGCGAAGCGAGTAAAACGGAGCGAAGACAGTTATTACCTTTCGGCTGTAAGTTCAAAACTGCCTGTTTACTCCATCACTACGAGAAATACAGGTGGCGTACTGAATGATATTACCAGCTACTTCGATGTCAACATAGACTATACGGGTTCAGACAACTATACGGGTTCAGACGAGATAATAAGATATAACCCAGAAAAGGGTTCGCTATCGTATGCAGGTATAGGCAACCAATGGAATGGAAAAACACTTGAGCAAATCAATGCAGATATCTCTGCTCTGGGTACTCCCACTGGTACCTTGACCTATACCTTCACACCGAAAGCCGAATGGACGGGCTTCTACAGCACTATTACGAAAACTATTGATGTGCGACTCCTCTGTAGTACTTCTGATGAAAAACTCTCATTGCACCTCAATCTGGAGCGTGAGAATATCATGCAGGAAAGTGTTTCCAATCACCCAGACGATAATCTGCCGGTGATTCATGTGTATAAATACGGACAGAGTGACATAACTGACAATAACCACTATCAGTATTACAGTCCGCTACCTACGCTTATGACCAGCGATGGTGCAATGCTTACGATAAACTCGTCGCGTGGTGGCGGCTCATGGGGTGACTTCCAACTGGTTTATAAGATAGTTAAGGACAGTACATATTACGACAACTGCCGCTTCAGTCCATTCTACAACATAGAGTCTGAAGTGTCACAAGCTGCAGGGCAAAAGACAGGTTTGACTATCAATGACTACCTATATCAGGTATCCAAGCCAGGTCTTGTCAAGGTAGCAGTATATGCTGCGCTGCAAGATAATTACGGTGAATCTCTTGCAGCGATATACAAACCTCTGCTTGATGATAATGATGAGCCAGTAAAGATACAGAATGGCGGGACTACATACACCGCATATACGGAACCAGTGTATTTCTATATCGACGTGATGAAACGTCAGCCACACTTGAAGTTCGTGCCTGATCCTAATGAAATAGTATTTGTCAAGGGCGATAAGATTAACATTCCTACGCGTTTCGATGTCTCTGCCTGGATTGATGACTCACATAATGGCGAGGCTGCAGTGCTAAAGTGGGGCGCAGAGGATGGTAACGACCATTTCGCTTACTCGTTCTTTATCTCTGACCGCAATGGCGATTACATCAAGCTTCACGACTGGCCGTATGTCAACAAACAAGAGGAGTGGGAGGCAAATGGTGGCGATTACTATTCCTACCGTTACATGCACGAGGTGTATGAGACTTATGCCGGATACGTAGGGGTAGCCGATATCCGTGTGGGTGACTCCATCAAACTTGATAATGGCAGTTTCGTGAAGGTGACAGATGCCAACATTGAGGACTTGAAGCTTGTGCACCCGATGATACAGGTGGGCGACTACGAGATGGGTATAGTATATAACTCAATGAAGGGTTACGGCAATGAGTCGTGGACTATTGAGTTCCTGCAAACCGGACAGTATAACATTCCTTATACCGTGCGTCCGTGGAACCACACGCGTTGGGACAACTCTACAGAGATAGGTGTTACGTTCCGCTATTCAGCTGATGACTATGCGGCAACGGAAATCAAACTCGGATATACCTTCCAGGTTGCAGACCTTGGTCAGACATCGTTTGTTGAACCAGGTGCTAAGGTCGTAGTGCCGGCATGGCATGACTATGATGTGACAGAGAACTTTACACTGGAATACAGCATTGACTCTGATCTTAGCGATACAGGCACTACCATTGACCCTGAAACTGGCGAGGTGACCATAGGCGGTAACCATACGGGTGATGTAGTAATAAAGGTAGTTGGCTCACGAAATAGTCAGGATTTGCACTATAATAACCCAGAGCCCGCATACTATACTATACGTATCGTTGACCCAGCCTTGCGCGCTAAGTGGGAGGTTATCTCCACTTGTAAGAAAAAATCACCATGCGAACAGCACGCTACAAATCCTCGTTTTGGTGGCATAGGCGAACCGCTCATGTCGGAAGCCAACGGTCGTATGCACTTCCTGACTGCGGGTATAATATATGGTGGCACTGTGTTTGAGGGTGTGCCAGGTATTACTCTCACCGTAGGCGCACCGACTACCGATGCTTCAAACAGCAATGACTGGACCACCGTGGCTACGGCTGAAGGTACACCTAAGTGTTGTGCACACGAGACACAGTCAGTTATCGTGAAGTCAACGGAAATGCTTAAGTTTGGAGATGATGACCTTCCGAAGTCTGGTGCGTTCTATCAGTTCAACCCAACTGTCAACGGTTATCTTACGATCGATGCCAAATTCTACAAGAACAACACCATCATACTTGTAACACGTGATGCTGATGGAGTAATGCACAGCGAAACTTTCTGTAACACAGGTGACACGAACATTGAATATCCAAAGGCTACTTATGATGATGAGGGCAACCTGTTGGGTGATTATACCTTTGCAACTCCGCTCATAGCTGGTGAGACTTACTATCTCTTTGACATAACAGATGGTGGAAATCTCAATCTGCATGGCTTTGCATATCAGCCTGCATTCATCTTTGACCGCACTACAACACAGGCTCAGTCAGAGGCTCCGCTCAGTGCTTCGCTATTTATGAATGGCCTGTCAAGCAGTGTTCCTAAGCTATATAATGGCAACAATGATAACGTGTCATTCGAAGTAAGCGATGCACGCAATGTTGGCGTGACAGCTGGTGACTACATTGTCGTAGGTGCAAACGGTGTACTCGACCCAAAGCAGATGACCCTTGACGATGATAACAATATATTTAAACTGCGCGTTACGGCTACTGTCAGGTCAACAAATGAAGATCTTGGTGACTGTGTAAACAAGACTCCATACTATGATGTGCAGATTATTGATATACCAACATTTGCCATAGCTGACGAGGCCGGCTACGAGAAACAGAACATTGCAAATGGTACTGAGGTTACAACGACCAACATCAGCACCGACATCACTATGACCTTCGGAGGCTGGAGCGACACCGATGGCTCATACTATAGCACTGTTAACCCTGCAAAACCACGCTCTGACCAGTGGGATTACAAGAGCAAGGCAGGCTATGGCAGCCGCATTGGCAGCGAACTTGATGATGCTGATCCTTACTACAATCGCACCATCGACGGCTTCGGTTATTTCAATGCCAGCAATAATAACCCTATTGACGAATTGAACGCTGCCGCCGTGAACAGTGGCGAGGTATATACTTATGGTAGCGGAACGGAATATGAGAAGGCGAGCAAGCGCTATAACACCACATATACGTTACCTTGCCGTGGTGCGTTCGTAAAGTTTGAGCCACGCGAGAGCGGCACGTTGATTGTCTATCTGGTACAGAATGGCTCGGTTGACTATCATTATGGAGTATCAAGCATAAGCAAGTCGTACCAGATTAAGTGGCGTCCGCTCTACATTACCGATGAGACAGGCAAGCCAGTAGAGATGGTCAACAACTTCGGCAACGTCGGTAAGTACCTGCCTACGGGTGATGATGCCCACAACGCAGGCTCTTTCACCCTTGGAGTGTCACGCTGCAACCGCCAGGAGGAAGTAATAGAAAGCTCATGGTTATATGATGAAGCCGTAGCGAGTGGTGCTTCAAACATAGAGGCTGGATGTTCATTTGACTGGACAGAGTTCCGCGGTACCAAAGAAGACCGACAGCACTTGATTGCTGCTTGGCCAAACAAAGGCGAGCGTGAGAGCATCATCCGCCTGTCAACTGGTGGTTTCGTACTGCCTCATAAAGCATACGTGCGCTACTCATTCCACGTCAAGGCTGGCAAGACCTACTTCGTGTTCCAACCAGGAAGTAAGTTTGAGTTTGGCGGATTCTCATTCGTTCCTACGGGGTATCCTGACGAATGTAAGTATGCTATTACCAGCAAACCAGGCGCACTCGTGTATAACGATCCCAATCAGGAGAAGAACTATGCTGGCGGAGCCGTAGATGCGGAAGACCTTACGTTCACTTGGGAGAGCGCAGAAAACTTCAACGAAACTAAGGAAAACCTGACCATTACGATAAACGACCGTCGCAAATCGGAGTTGACCAATGAAGCATACGCCGACCGTGGTACGCTGAAGCAACGTACGCTGAAGGCTGGTGAGTGGGAAGGCATCTGCCTGCCGTTCAGCGTAAGCGAGCAGGAAGCCAAGCGAGTGTTTGGTGAAGGCTATGCTGTAGTAACCTGCGATGGTGTCACAGGCTCTGACAACGTGCTCCACTTCGTGCGCCACGGCAATGCTTACATAGAGGCAGGGCGTCCGTATCTCGTAAAGCCAGCGAGGGAATGCATGCTGCAATTCAAAAACGTCACTATAGAAGGCAGCGAGACAGTCAACACGCTTGCAGGCGCAACGAAACTTGTCACTGACCCAACACGCTTCGATGTAGATATAAATGATGGTGAGTTCACGTTCAAAGGCATATACATGCGCGAGACGATGCCTAAGCTTTCATACTTTGCAAAGGAAGACGGACTGTACCGCTACAATGCCGATACGAAGATTGGCGGCTACCGTGCTTATTTCAAGTACAACCGTTCAGAGCAAACAGTTGGTGCCAAGGCACTCTCATTTACCATCGAGGACCTTTACGACCTTGAAGAGGAAGGCGACATAGCGACAGGCATCCTGCTCATCAGTGATGACCAGCTTGAAGTGATGCCGGCAGATGTCAATGTATATAACCTCAGCGGTCAGAAGATAGCAACGGGCGCAAGCGGAATCAACAACGCTGCGCGCGGAGTCTATCTCATAAACGGCAAGAAGGTTGTAAAAGACTAATAATACAATAGTTTAAGGTAAAAAAGACAGGAACATACCCATCATGATAAAAAAAGAATATATCAGTCCAGTGATAAGTATAGAGGTACTTGAGGACGAAGAACTGATGATTGGAGCGTCATACACTACAACCACAAACTATGGTGAAGACCCATCAGAGGATGATAACGACTACATTCACATACATCCTGATCCAATCGATCCGCCGTCACCTATCGATGATGATGGTGACTACTAAACTGTTCGGTAGGAATGAAGGTCTTAGGGACGCAAAGATTGATAAATTAAGGAGTGAAATAATAATAAAAAGGAGGATTGAAGTTTCGCTGTATGGCGACTTCAATCCTCCTTTTTATATGCTTTCAGTGCAAAGATATGTCCTTCCTTCAGTCTTTTAGCCCATCAATTCTTCAGTCCTTCCATTCTTTAATCTTGTTGATTGTGGAGTAATCCGTCTGATCTATAGTCAGTGGAGTTGCTGCGGCGTAGCCATGGCTGATAGCCCAGGCATCGGTATCAGTAGCCTCCGGTTCGTCGTTTTGGTAGTAACCTACCATCCAATAATAAGGCGTACCCTTTGGATGGCGCTGCTCCTCCACTTCTTTGCGCCAATGACCGTGGGCCATACGCGTGGCAAGCATTTCGCCATTCCATTCCTTTGGCACGTTGACATTCAGACAGGTATAATTCGGAAGCCCCTCCTTCAGCAAGCGTTTCACTATGCGTTGCACCAGTGGTCGCATAGGTTCGAAATCGGCATCGTCATCGTAGTCGCACAGTGAGAAAGCCACACTTGGTATTCTCTTCAGTGCCCCCTCCATCACAATGCCCACCGTACCGCTGTAATGCAGGTTGGTACTGGCATTGTCACCGTGGTTGATGCCGCCGATGATGATGTCGGCCTTCTTCGGGCACAGGCGGTGATAAGCCATCTTCACGCAGTCAACGGGCGTGCCGCTGCAGCTCCATATATCAATCGTGGTATTCTCATATTCATAGTGTCGGCGGTGCTTAATGGTCAGTGGGGTAGTGCTGAAGGCCCGTGAAAAGCCCGAACGTGCTCTCTCTGGCGCACAGACTATGATGTTGCCCATCCCTTTTAGCATATCGATAAGCGTGTTGATGCCCTTGGCGTGGTAGCCGTCATCGTTGGAAATGAGAATGAGTGGCAGTTCTTCCTTGTTCATGCTGATATTATTTGTTTTACTACGTTCCATATATTGTCGGCCGTGGTCAGTGATACGTGCTCCTTAGTAGAATGTGGAGCGACTATGCGCGGACCTATCGAGGCTATGTGAATTCCTGGGAACCTGTCTGCCAGATAGGCCGCTTCAAGCACGAAGTGCATATTGACGGGGCGCGGCTTGAAACCCAGTACTTCCTCAAAACTACTTATAGTGCGCTGCAAGAAGGGGTGGTTGGCATCCTCCTGCCAAGGCTTTGCGTCGAGAATCGTGTTGACCTCTGCTCCCACGAGCGAAAAGATGCGTGCTATATCGCCTGACAGGGCGTGCATCCTCTCCTCACTGAAACTGCGCGTATGCGCAGAGATGGTGATGCTATCCTTTGCCATGCGAGCCACACCTATGTTGTTTGACGTAAGCACACCGCCGTCATCCTTGCGCTCCGTCACGCCCACGGGTATGCCATTGATGGCGGCAAGCAATACGTGGGTGCTCTCCTCGCTCCACACGGTGGAGTGCCATACTGACTGTTCGCAGTCAACCGCAAGCATGGGGTCGGTCTGTGAGTATTCAGCCCTTACGGCATCATTGCATTGACTTACGAGCACATTAAACTGCTCCACGTCGTCGGCTGGCAGCACAATCTTTGCCGTGGCCTCATCTGGTATGGCGGAATATGCCTGCCCACCATCAAACTGCACGAGGTAAAGCTTTATGTTAATCTGCCTGATGGCCACCAGCAGTAGGTTTGCCAGTATCTTGATTGCATTGCCACGACCCAGGTCGATGTCGGTTCCGCTGTGACCGCCGCAACCTCCGCTTACCTCTACCTCGTAGGTCACGTAGCCCCGTGGCATACTGATGCGGTGCAGGGGCATACGTGCCAACTGTATGTGGGCACCTGCCGAACCTGTCGTTATTTCGTCATAATTCTCGGAATCGAGATTGAGCACCAAGCGCCCCTTGATGAAATCGGGTGCGAGATTGGCAGCCCCAGCCATGTCATCCTCCTCAGCCGTGGTGCAAAGCACTTCGATGGCAGGGTGGGGTAGTGTGTCGTCATCAAGCACAGCCAGTGCCATGGCCAGCCCTATGCCGTTGTCGGCACCCAGCGAAGTGTGGTCGGCGCGCATCCATTGCTCGCCGCCTTCATTATATATAATAGGCGTAACGCGCCCAGGCGTGTCGTAGCCTGCATCAGCCACGCATACCATATCGCTGTGGTTCAGTATGACAATCGTTTCCCTGTCCTCATAGCCAGCGGTGGCAGGCTTGCGTATCACCACGCAGTTGCGCTCGTCGCGGTCGTAGCTGAGACCGCGCTCCTCTGCAAAATGGCAAAGGTAGTCGGCCACGGCCTCTTCGTGGTGAGAAGGGCGGGGAATGTCACACAGTTGGCGGAATATCTCTTTATAGTTCATCATTTGTGTGTTTTCGTCATTGTATCGTAATGCAAATTTACACAAAAATCCTCAGAGTAGCAAGTTTTCGCTTATGAAAATTAACTGCGGCGGCAAAACTGCTGCCTTGTGATTTGCGAACAAATCCACACGAATGGAAAACGCAAAAGAGAAGCAAACGAACGTTAAAACGCCCTCAAGGTGCCTCCATAAGGTGGCACTCTGAGGGCGTTTCCAGGGTAAAAGCTATCTGATTACGCTGCCAAAACGCATCTTTCACACTGTAGTCTGTATGCAATCACATTGTAATCGCTATCTGATTACACAGTAAAAGCTATCTGATTACAAGACGAGCGGATGCTAATTGTAATACTGTTTTGTGTAAACAGCATAATGTCAGTCTGTTAGTTAAATCGCAAAATTTTGCGATATTTCGAGGCGAAAATGACTTTCGTGATTTCCACGGCAAACATTCGGCAGTAAAATACGCCGTCAGCCCTATGCCACTCACGGAGGACTACTCCTCGGAGAGGCTGTCTGTATTCTCCACGAGAGTGCCATCCTTTGCCAGTTCCTGCATGTAGGCACATATACGTGAGAGGCCGTTGCCCTTGGGGCTGGCGTTGGAGCCGCCCGAGATGATGCTCTTGCCGTCAGAGAATTTTGCACGGAAACTCCAGCCCCAGCCGTCAAGTACCTCCATCGAGGGTTGGTAGGAGGATTTGTATAGATACATCTTCTCCTCCTTGATGATTTCCTTGAAATGCTCCACGGCTGCGGAGTCGATGCGCTTCTCATACATCGGACCGTAGTACTCCAGCATCGAGCGCACCACGAAACTGCCCGTGGAATCGCGCTCCAGACTGCCCTCGTATTCGTTTTCCGCCATACAGGCATTCGTGCTGTATTGCAGGCTTACCAGCTGCCCCTCGGGCATAGTCTTGCCGTCGGAGCAACCAATCATTGACAGCAGGCTGCCAAGTAAAAGTTCTATCTTGTTAAGTTTCATTTTTGTGTAGGTGAGTGTGTGGTTGGTTATCGTTTTATCTGGGTGTAAGTGTCGCCATGGAGCAGGGTCATGTATTCGTCATAGGTAATCGTACGCCCACCCATTGAGCGCAGGTGTGGTGTCTCAAGCTGGCAGTCGATGAACTTCCAACCCATCTCCTTGGCTTTCTTCGCCAGATGGATAAGGGCGAGTTTCGAGGCACTGGGTACTAAGGAGAACATACTTTCGCCGAAGAACGCCTGCTGACCCACCACTCCATACAGTCCGCCTACGAGCCGTTCGCCCTCCCATACTTCAACGCTGGCAGCCCTCTTAAGTTCGTGAAGCCTTCTGTAGGCACGCATTATGTCGGGGCCGAGCCATGCCTCTTCTTCCGTATTACGACCTTGTGCCTCAGCGCAATGGTGGATTACGCCATCGAAATCACTGTCAAAAGTGACCCTGTACGTGTCCTTCTTCATCAACTGGCGCATGGAGTGGCTGACGTGAATCTCATCGGGGAAAATCACGAAACGTTTTGTTGGGCAGTACCACAATATTTCTTCGCAGTGCTTATACGGATACCAGGGGAAGTAGCCCGTGCCATAAGCGCACATCAGTCGTTGCGGCGACAGGTCGCCACCCACGGCTGTTGCCTCCACCTCCTCGTCGTCTGGCGGAAGTGGAAAATAAGGGGTATCTTCATTCAGTTGATAATATGTAGGCATGTCAGAGTGTCCTTTATTTCTTTCCGTGAGATAAATTATTCGAGAAATAGTTGATTTGTACGTTATGAGGCTAAAAGTCTGATAATTCCGATAAGTTCGAAGAACAGAGCTATGCCCAGATGTATAATTATTCCGCCCCACAAATGGCGCGTGCGCCATGCCAGTATGCCAAGCATATATCCGCCTATGACCGAAGAACAGAGTTCGAGGTCAGGCTTGCCAAGATGTATGCACATATACGTCAATGCCATTGGGAGTACAGCCCTTCGTCCCAGCCAACGTGACATACCCACCACTAATGCGCCGCGAAACATGCTTTCCACGCCGAGGAAATCGTTGGCATAGCATAACTCAAAGAGACCTATGACCTTCCAGCGCTCCCATCCCATCGCACCATCGTAGAACGTAATGTCCATCTTAGGATAGAAATTAAGGAACTGTGGTGTAAATGAAACGACTATGAATACAGGTAGCAGCATCAGATATATCATTCCGTACACACGCAGATATTTGCTTGAGCGGCGCAGCCCGTACAGTCCGAAGCGTCCTTCGGTAAGCCAGCGGAATACGCATAGCGACGAGACTATGAATACCGAGCGGAACAGGAATGAACCCACCAACTGCATATAGTACTTATCCTTATGCCATACGGCACATTCCTCCGCCCACTTGTAGTAGGCATGGAACCCCTGTCCCGCACCGTCTATCGTAAGCAGGAACATGGGAAATGCCCATACCTGCCACTGTCGCAGTCGCCATAGCTCATGGTGCATCCATAGCGTAGGAACGAGTACGAGGAAATACATACATATATATACTGCAGGTAATCGCAGCATCGACGTACCGTCATCGTAGCCAGGGGCTATGAGCCAGTCGTAAATGTTGTATTGTGTCTGTGCTATTATTATGAGAATAGCCAGAATAAAAGCATACAGATACTTCGTCCAGCGGAAGTCCTTGCGTATGAAGGCGGCGATGTCACCGATGAAACAGCCTACTTCGTGCAACAGAGAGCCGCGTTTGACGAATTGATGCCACCAGCCGAAAGCGCGACGATGGGTGCGGTAGGCAAGGTCGCGCTCGTTACCATAGGCTTCGCGCTCGAAGTAGAGTTTGTAGTAGGCACGCATAAAACTGCGTTCTTTCACCGCGCGGTAAAGCCACTCCACGCAGTACCACAGCAAGAAGCCAATGTAGAGCATCTCCCTCTGTTGCATTGTGTGGATATATTCGTGGTTCTCGTCAACCACGGAGAGCCTGCCCTTGTCGCTGCGGCAGAAGATGATGCCGCATACGTTAGTGGCAAGAAACTTGCCAAATGGGAAATATTTATTGTATATTACTTTCAATTCTTCTGTTTTGTCCTTATGTCATTCAATCCTGTCGTACTGTTCTTTGAAACAATCCTTCAATCTTTCCATGGCGCAGGTGATTCAATCACTACGGTGTTGCCAGTGATGGGATGTGTAAACTCAAGCCTTGACGCATGCAGATACATACGTTCAGCCGTGGCATTGCCATAAAGAGGGTCACCGAGAATTGGCCTGCCGAGTCCATCGAGGTGTGCACAGTGCATGCGCAACTGGTGCGTGCGGCCTGTCAGTGGGCGTAATAAGGCATGGTTACCGCTTATTTCATATTCTGTAATAGCCTCTTTTCCGTGGTCGTAATCTACGCATTGGCGCGGTCGGTTGAGGAAATCGGGCGATAGCGGTAGCTTGATGGTGCCATGAGATGGTGACGCACCGTCTTCAAGCACGGCCGTGTATTCCTTCCTTACCCCTTTGTGTAGGGCGAAGAGCCGCTGCATAGCCACAAACATCTCATCTGTCTTTGCCGCCAGAAGTATTCCAGAAGTGTCCATGTCAAGTCGGTGAATCACGCGATGCCCAATTACGTCCTGAGCATTAGGCAGTCGGCGCCGACCTGGTACAGAGAGTAGTCCTGCTGGTTTGTTTATGGCAATGAGCCAAGGGTCCTCATATAAAAGTGAAGAGTGAAGAGTGAAGAGAGAAGAATACCGTGAAGCGTTCAACGCTTCAGGGTATTCTTCACTCTTCATTCTTAGCTCTTCACTCAAAAGCCACCATATTATAGGTTGACACCGTGCCTGACAAGGCTCATAGTATTTTCCATGATGGCGCACTTCTCCCCTTGGCGAATCACCATACCAGAACTCACGCAGCACCACGGGACGCAGACCGTGGTTGTTGGCGTAGTTAAGCAGTTTTGGTGCGCAGCACTCTCCTGTGCCGCTTGGAGGAACGGTCTGTTGCAGTCCCTCGCTTCGGGCATATTGCTCGAAGACGTGGAGCAGAGTGTCAGTTTCTCCTTTGTGGTTTGTGAGTAGAAATTGCGAAAACAACCAGCGTTGCAATGCCTGCGAACGCTCCTTGCGCTCCTTGCGCACTTCGTCAAGGTGCTTGCGTTCATCGCCTTTTGCGTTGATGCCTTTGTACTTGTTAACCTCGTGATTGAGTGCTGTAATCTCAGCTTCGTGGGTCTTGAAATAACCGTCAGGCTGCAGGTAGTCGAAGATTGCCGGCACGTATCCAGGCCAGTCTGACCTGCCCTGTATCTGTCCAGAATAAGCCTTCAGTGTCTCGCCAGAGTCTGTGATTAGGAAGCCGAACATCTTTCCGCGCCTTACCTCCTCACGCCATTCGGCATGAGACTCAATGTCGGCTATAACCTGACGTTTTATTTCTTCTATGTCAGAGGGTAGTGGCATCGTATCAGTGCTCGGCTTTGTTCGGATTATTGATTAACTTGGTCATTATGCGCGCTGCATTGTCGGGCGCACTGTAATCGCCAAGAAGCGTAGCAACGTCATCATAGTCCTTGAGCATACTATTGCGGTAGTCTGCATCAGAGAGGATGGATGATAACTCCGTGCGTATGTTTTCTATAGAGAAGCGGTCAGCAAAGAGTTCCTTGACTACTTCGCGATCTGCGATAAGATTGACGAGAGAGATATAGTCGCACTTGATGATATGATTGAAGGCCCAGCGCATCAGAAGGGGTAGGGGAGTCTTGTAACATACTACCTGCGGTACGCGGAAAATGGCAGTCTCAAGCGTTGCCGTGCCACTGGTGACGAGTGCCGCCGTGGCATTATAGAGCAGTTGATAAGTCCCGCCACGGTGTAGGACGCTGACATTGTCGTAGTCACGTGTGAACTGGGTGTAATACTCATGCTCAATGCCTGGTGCACCAGCTATTACAATGCGGTAGTCTTTCATAAATGGCTTCACGGCTTCGAGCATTGATGGCAGGTTGTCGCGTATCTCCTGCTGGCGACTTCCAGGCAGTATGGCGATTATTGGGTTGGGTGATTGCAGTAGCTGGTTATGGCGCAGGAAGTCATCGTTTACGATAGAGGCTTTCTCCTTGAAATTCCTAACTTCATCTGCTGTAGGATTGCCTACGTAGTGTACTTTATAGTTGTGTTTCTTTTCAAAATACTCTTTCTCAAACGGCAATATGCAGAACATCTCGTCAACATAACGTTTGAAGTCTTTGATGCGATATTCTTTCCATGCCCATATCTTTGGTGATATGTAATAAAAGGTGCGTATGCCGGACAGGTGTTTTTTTACATACTTTGCTATCTTTAGATTGAAGCCGGCATAGTCAACGAGTATTACGACGTCGGGTTGCCATGAGGCAATATCTTTCTTACACTCGGTCATGCCGCGCAGTATCGTTGGTAGATGCATGAGCACTGGTATGAAGCCCATATATGCCAGTGTGCTGTAGTGACGTACGAGCGTGCCACTGTCAGCAGCCTCGGTCTCCATGCGGTCTCCACCGATGAAACGAAACGAGGCATCTGCGTCCTCACGCCTCAGTGCTTTGATAAGATGTGAGGCATGTAGGTCGCCGGATGCTTCGCCTGCTATGAGATAATATTTCATGTTTGTGCATGGTTTCCAGCCAAGGAAAAGACAAAATACATTCATTGGCTGGAAACCTTCATTTATTTCAGATTCTTAATAAACTGCCATACGCTCTCGCTCTTCTTTACCTTGATGAGAGCCTTATGACCTACGATATATTCTGACACTCCATGATGGTTGGAGTCGTGCTTCCAGTCGTAGGTGTAGCCGAGTTGTGTCCATGGCAATGGTGTGTCATCCTCGTATGCACCCTCGTAGCTCTTGCGATACCAGTCGCGGAAGTTTGTTGCACCAATCATATAGCTCTCGTCGGCATAGGCAGGGAACTCCAGACCTGCCTCAGTGGTGTTGATTTCTGGTGTGTGAGCAGGTCGGAACATACTTGCCGGGTCGGCATAGAACGATACCATTATGTCGTAATCGCACGTAGGGTCGAGACCATACATTTGTATCATGCGCTTATGTGCAGCCACGCTGTCGAGACCCTCAAACTCTGCGCTGCGCTTCTGCCAGTCGATAGGCAGTGATACCCAGGTACCCATCTCGCGGTCGATGCTATACACACCCTCGCCACTGAAGAAGCGCTTCAGTCGGCTTGAATCAACCAGCGTAATCACGAGCACCATGTCCTTTCCGTCAATCTTTTGCCACTCTACGCCAGGCTGTCCTTTCTTTATTGGTGTGAGGTTATGGTCAATCTTTGAAGCATTGATTGCATAGGCGTCGTCGATGGCCTGTGCCAAATCCATCTGTTCGAGTAACTTGCTGTCAGAGGTGAACTCTGCCTTCTTGCGCAGACGCTCATGTATGGCGGCTTTCATATACCACTCGGCTTCGGTGAAGTCGTTAGGGTTCCAGCCGTTGTAGCCTACGGGGCGGAAGAGCATACGCACGTCTTCTGGATTAACCTTGTTACCATGCGAGCCAATGTATTTGTCAGTGAGCATCCCGAGTCTTGGACGTGCCCATTCTACGGCAGCGTGGTCGCGCACCTGTGGCTGGGGGGCCTCTATCGTCAGTGCTGAGGGATAGCGGTTCTGGCGGTTGTGGCTGCGTATATACATCACCTTTTGCTGGGCTACGTAGGAATCAAATGGCAGTTGATAACGTGCGTTGCCGTTTGGGTCTTCCTTGAAAAGCAGTTGAGAATCCTCACCAAGGTCAACGAATGTGACATAGCCACGTGGCGATTGGTTGTACTCGTCATCGCCCAGTACGGCATGCACAAGGCAGTTGGTGTCCCACATACGCTGACCAGTGTCGCAGGTATAGTTTACATATACTGACTTTATAGGGTTCAGTTCCGTATATGACAGGTCGGTCATCACGTCAGCCGGAGCATAGTCCATGGCATCGCCTATGTTACTTGGCGACATGATTAGTTCCACGTTCTTTGGCAGTTTGCTGAAGAAAACTGCCGACTGTTTTGACGCAGCGCGCATATTGTATCCGGAGAGACTGTCACCACTCTCGAAACGTCCGGCCTGCAGATATACTGCTTTGACCTTTTTGCCGAAGAGTTCGGCACCGTTGAGTTTTGAATACTCGTCAGCCCCCGATTCAAAGAGTTGTGCCAATGTGGTGGCAAAGCCTATTGCCACGACCACTACTGAATTGTCATCGGCCTTGCTCAGCAACTGACGGTAGAGCTTGTAGCCGTCAGGACACTTGCTTACGTCGAGCGAACGTGGGAAGAGTGGAGCGCCCTGCTCGTTTTTCAGATATACGATGTTGCTGTAAGGGATGAAGCAACGAGGGTTCTTCACACCGTTGCGCTCCAATCCTACGGGGATGTCGGGATGTCCGTAATAGGTATTGAACACATCCACGAGCGTGGCATTTTTCTCTCCCTCGCGGTCAACTACAATGCCTTTCAGATCTACGCGTCCCTCATCAATGTAGTGGTGAAGCATCATCAGAGCAAAGAGATCGTCGGTTGAAGAACCGAAGTCCGAATCGAGAATCATCTGGATGGGGGCTTTCTGTACAGTTTTAGTGTTTGGCTTTGCCTGAACCTGCATCGTGAGCAGAAACAGACAGATGAATAATGTGATTTTTTTCATTGTTAAAGATATTGTTTTTATTTGATTTGTTTTCCGCTATATTCTTCGATACTACCTCCCTTACGGAAGAGGGTGGGGCAGTATTACTCTATCTCACCAGCATCTCCGGGTATATGTTCTTCATCGACCCCCACAGGCTGTAGCGCACCTCGGGATTGTCCTGCTCCAACTTGTCAAGCAAGGCCTTCACCCTTGTGCGTTGCGTTACCTCCTCATAGGGGCACGTCTTCGTCTGCTTCCTGAAACGCAGTGTGGCGGCTTCCTCGGCAATGAGCCTTTCAGGCACGAGACACAAGGGGCGTATCACTGACAGAGAGTAGTGGCGCATGTGTAGCATTGGCGGCATGGTCTGTATCGAACCTTGGTAAAACATATTCATCATCAGCGTCACCAGTATATCGTCCTGATGATGTCCCAGTGCCACCTTGTTGAAACCATGCTCCTGTGCAAAACAGAATATGGCCTTGCGTCGGTGCCATGAGCACAGGAAGCACTTCGGTTTCTTCGTCTGCGTCTCCTCAAAATGAGTGTGAACCACGTGGAGTGTCACGCCACAGTCGTTGCAAAACCCAGAGAGATAGTCCATGTCATTGGCATAAGGCACGTTGTCCATCACCACGTGTATGGCCTCTACTTCGATGCGTGGCTTGTATATGCGTTGCTGTGTGCCAAGCAACCTGACGAGTTCTAAAGAATCCTTACCGCCTGACAGTGCCACGAGTACCCGGTCGTTGTCTTCGAGTAGTTTATAGTCAGCGCAAGCCGAGTGAAACAATCGTTGGATTTTCCTGTCAGTGTTACTCATTGGGAATTATTCAGATAGAAATTTGCAGTAAATGCCAGCTTTATGGCAGATTCACGGTCGCCTTGTGCGATTTTCCGAGGACAATGTATCGTCCGAAGGAAAAAGAGATAGTCTGCCTTAAGACAGGGTCACGGTCGCCTTGTGCGATTTTCCGAGGACAATGTATCGCCCGAAGGAAAAAGTGATAGTCTGCCTTATGGCAGGGTCACGGTCGCCTTGTGCGATTTTCCGAGGACAAAGTTACAAATAATTTCTGACACTGCAAAGCAACGGGGCTGAAAAAGCAATGTCTTTATTCCATTCGCCATGCTACTTCGTTGTAAAAGCAACGCTTTTACCCCACAATCAGATAGCTTTTACTCGGTAATCAGCCCGTTATTACATGGTAATCCTTCAGTGCGCGCGCCTTATGGTTGTGTTTGCCCCTTCATGACAATTTATTGCCGAAATAGATAAGTTAGGGGCTTTTCGTGGGGACATGATAGCTGAAAAGTACTTAAAATTAGGTATTGTGGCAATGAAAAAAAAGCAGTAACTTTGCACTCGAAAACAAAAGCATAGTTCATAACTGAAGAATTCGTAAGAGGTGTTCACGTGATAACCATTTCGTTGACATCCACGAAATGGTTGGAGTCTATTTAATTATCAGTTCTTTAATTATAAACACAAAAGGACACCATACCAATGAGTTAGCGCAGGAGTGCAATTTTAGCGTTAACGGGCATGATGTCCTAAAAACAAAATTAGACGGAGCAAAGGTAATAAATTTAAATGGAAGGTACAAAGATTTTGTTTAAAAGTGCGTTTTTTTGTGCTTTTTTAACTATGCATGGTCAGCAGGTGCTGGCACAGGATGACGTAGAGAAAAACGTAGAACTGAACACCGTGGAGGTACGCGGTGGCAGCCGGCAAGTATCAGACTGCGTTCCCTATTGGTTTGAGAAATAATTAGGAATCTCACTCCGTGAAAAGTGAAACCTCGCTTTGCGAGAAATGAATAGTGAAAAGTGAATAATACGCCACTGACATAGTGTGTGATTAGTATTATTTGCTATTCACTATTCACTATTCATTTATAAGCGGTAACTCGTATTATAACAACGATATAAATGTTTCAAAGAATACTATTCTCCCTTTTCTTTGCCGTCTGCATGCTTGTGGGCAAGGCCCAGACTTGCACGGTAAGCGGAAGGATTACTACAGAGCACGATGGCGAGGCTGCAAGCTTCGCCATCGTAAGTATAAAATCACAGGATATAAAGAGCGTTTGCGACATCAGCGGACGTTTTGAGCTGCACGATGTGCCAGAGGGAAACCAGGTGATAGAGGTGGAGTGTCTTGGATATTCCACGCTGAAGCATACCTTTACGGCACGGAAGGGCATGGCCAGTATGCAACTTACACTGAAAAACAACAGTTTTGCTTTGCCCGAACTGCAGGTGATGGCAAAGAAGAGCCGCGTAGGCGCATCACTGCGTTATGGCAGGCGCACCGTGGGGGCGCATCACTACAATGTGGTGATGCAAAATACGAAAGTGAAGCATCTTGACTTTCAGCAGGCTTTTGCTCCCTATGCCTACCGTGCGGCCGATCTGACGCAGTTTGTGCTTATGCTTTCATGGGAACACCAGTTCGGTAAACTGACCGCAGGCATGAACGCATCTTTCTATTCTGCGGCAGGTGAGCGACTGAGTGATGTGGCATATACGGGCACGATAGGCTATCCATCAACAGCCCCCATGCTGTCGGTCATGCCAGACCTACATGACGAGAAACGAGGAGATTTGACGGTTTATGTCAAGTTCTGATGTGTAAAACAAAAATCACGGGTCGTCCTCCTGTAGGGCGACCCGTGAAAAAACCAACACAATATACTAACTAATTACCAATGAATTATGATGTTTCGGGGTTCTATTTCCTGTATGCAGGGTTCTGATAAGCGATTTTTTCTTCTGTGCTCATCTCCATAGCGTCAATCTGACCCTGTGGAATTGGGCGCAGATAGTAACCATAAGGTATTACACGGGTATACTCTTGCAGTTGAGTGTCAAGGAAGCCGTCTTTCGCTATGTGGTATGTAGTGGCACGTTCAGCCCACTTCTGTGTGCGGACGAGGTCGAACCAACGATAGCCCTCACCCCAGAACTCACGGCTGCGCTCGTCGAGAATGTAGTCAATGGTAATCTCTGTAGGTGTGGCTGCAACCATTGCTGCGCTGTTGTCTATGTTTACGTGTGCGTGGTCGTTCACAGAATAAGTCTGTTTGCCGGCACGGGCGCGTAGCACATTCACAAGCTCGTATGCAGTCTTTGCACCAGTGGCACCCTTAACAGCTGCCTCGGCTGCGATGAGATAGAACTCAGAGAACTTGGCAATGTTCCAAGGACGTGGGCTACCACCGTTCACCTTTGAACCTAAGCCGCCATTGTTGTCTGTGCGGCTGATGCCGATTTTCCAGTTACATGGATAGCACTTGCGGCTGATGTTCTTGACGCTGCGCACGAAGTATGGGATGCCAGGCAATGAGCCAAAGCCGAATTTCGTAACCTCTTTCTTCTTTTCTATGCCATTGTCATCTTTTTGCACATTACCGTTAGCGTCCAAATCCAATACTTCCCATCTTGTCCAATCAATATTTGCCTCGGTGGCCTCGTCAACAAAACGGAAATAAATCTCATTGGGCTTGATTTGTGAACCGTTAGGTCCATATACGAACGGAACATCTGAACCAGACTTATCCCAGTTGGTGTAATAGCTGAGTGTGAATGTTGCGTCGTAACGAGAGTCAATAGACTTGACAGCATCCTCCCATACACCGCCTTCGATGAATGCGTCGGCAACAGGAGCCATACGTGTCCAAGGGCGACCAAGGCCTTGCACTGCTTCACGCTGTACAGGGTTAATGAGTGTGTTCTTCACATTGTCACTCAATGCAGTCATTTCGGTGTAGTTCCAAGTTTCCATCCAGTATGCGAAGTTCTCTGGAGAAGCACCATTACCCCAACCGTAACCTGCTCCGCCATTGCCGTATTTCTCGTTCTCGTTGTGGTCGGCATAAAGCATGGTTTCAGAGTTGCGGTCGTTTGATGCCGCATTCACGTCATAGAATGTTGGCTGCAGGGCGTATGGGCCAGGGTTGTTGATGGCCTCCATAGCAACGTCGTATGCCAGCTGATAGTACTGTGCAGCAGTCTTTGGGTTATCGCTAACATCTTTGCGCTCACACTCAGGATAGGTTGGTATGTTGTTTGGATTTTCCAACCACCATGCAAATGTCAGGTAAGCCTTTGCAAGGAACAGACGAGCTACATTCTTGGTTACGGTGCCAGTCAGGCGTGGAGTTTCCGGCAAATCTTTTACGGCAGTCTCCAAATCTTCAAAAATCACCTTGTATACCTCAGGCACTGTGTTACGCTTAGAGGCGCTGACCTTTGTCATGTTGAATTTCAACTCACCGGCACCCAGATCCAATGGCACACCACCGTATGTCTGCACGAGCAGGAAGTAGTCGAATGCACGGAAGAAATGTGCCTCGGCGAGCAGTGAGACGTTGAAACCCAATTCGCCGCCTTGCTCAAGAATACCATTACATGTGTTGATGTTAGGGAATGCGTTTCCCCATACAGAACCAGCGATAGAGTTTGTCGGTGTCATCTGGCCAGCACCGGAAAGGTCAGCATCCTTGAAGTTGCCATCGGCAGATTGTGCGTATGTATACTCGTCGGTGCCTGTCTCTAAACTGTTCAGGAAGTAACCGTTGCCATAGTAATAGCGCAGGTGGGCATAGAGTGATGTCAGACCACCTTCGATACCCTTTTCTGTATTGAAGAAAGAAGGGTCAAAGGTGCTGCGTGGCTGCTCGTCGAGGATGTCGGAGCAGGAAACCATCGTTGTGGCTATACCGCAACTTATAAGCCCCGCAGCAAGGAAATATTTAATATTGTTAGTTTTCATATTATTTTTTTGTTTCAATTGTTTATTCCTTAAATTTTTCAATTTTAGAATGTCATGTTAATACCAAACAGGAAATTGCGGGTTGCAGGCGTGTTATAGCCTATGATTGGCATCTTGTGCTTGCCGGAATACTCTCCGAAAGCCACAGCCGTATTCTCATTTGCCCAAGAGTTGGTCTCTGGGTCAAGTCCGCACTCGTTGTTGTATGGCGAGAAGAGAATGAATGGGTTCTGGATTGTGGCATAGAGGCGCAGACGGCTGATGCCGGCGTTCTTAACTGCCTGCAGTTTAGCGAAGTCATAACCGAGGGTTATGGCGCGAACTTTCAGGTAACCACCGTTGAAATAACCCAGTGTTGAACCGTACTTCGGGTTGTCGCCGCTCATGATGCCGCCTGGCTTTGGATACTTGGCACCAGTGTTTTCCTCAGTCCAGTAGTCAACGTCGATGTTGTTGCGACGTCCGTCAAGCATGTTCAGGTAACCGTTGGAAGAGTGGATGGCAGAGATAACCTTGCCGCCAATCTGGAATGCACCGATAACGGTGAAGTCGAAGTTCTTGTAAGTAACAGTAGAGTTGAAGCCGCCGAGGAGGTCTGGCTCCATGTCAATGATTTGACGGTCTGCTTCGCCAATCTTACGTGTTGGCAAACCGTTAGCGTCATAGTCGCCGGTGTATTTCACCTTAATCATACCAACGTTTCCATCGGGTTCCAGAATCTTTCTTATGTTCTCCTCTTCTGCCTGCCATATACCTTCATATTCGTAGTCGTAGATGACGTCGATCGGGTGGCCTACGAACCAGCGGTTAGCTTCGTCACGGTCTTCTCCTGATGCCAGGGAGGTCAGTTTGTTACGGTTTGCATAGAGGTTGATGCCAGCCTCCCAGTTCCAACCATTCTTGTTGTCGATGATGACACCGTTCAGAGAGAACTCGAAGCCCTTGTTCTGGGTTGTACCGATGTTGCCGGTATAGCTGCTCAGGCCTGTTGATGATGCGAGAGTCTTGTCAAGCAGTACGTCGTGGGTCTTCTGAATGTAGTATTCGAACGAACCGTTCAAGCGACCGCTGAAGAGAGAGAAGTCAAGGCCGAAGTTCCAAGTCTTAGAATACTCCCAGCCGAGTTCGTCGTTGGCAGGACTTGTTACATAGTAACCAGCCTTATATGTGTTGCCGAAGTTGTAATTGCGTACAGCCAGTGTGCCAAGTGTAGAGAAAGGCTCGATAGCCTGGTTGGAGGTTTCGCCGTAGCCTACACGCAGTTTCAGATTGTCTATCCATTTGTAGTCCTGCATGAAGCTTTCGCGTGCGATGTTCCAGCCTGCAGAGAATGCAGGATATGTGTGCCACTGATGACCCTTTGCCAGGCGTGAAGAACCGTCGGTGCGGACTGCAACAGAAGCCATGTACTTGTTGTCGTAAGAGTACATCGCACGTCCCATCCATGAAATCAGGCCGCTTGGCTTATAGTTAAAGTTGTTTGGGATGACTTCGCCCACGGCTGCTGCCATGTTGTAATACTGGATGTAGTCAGCAGGAATGTCCTGTGCGCTCATGCCGCTTGACTCGTAGATGGTTTGCTCTGCAGAGTTCATGCCAACGATGTTCAGGTTATGCTTCTCGTTGAATGTGCGGTCGTATGTGATGAGGTTCTCGATGGCCCAGTTACGTGTGATTTCGTTTGTAATCCAGCCACTGTTTACGGCTTTCGGGTCTTTGTTGTTGATACCCGTTCCGGTGAAGCCGCCGCCCTTTGAAGTGCGGTAGTTCAAACCGATGTTCATGCGGTAACTCAGGCCCTCTACCCAAGGACACTTCACTTCGCCGAAGAAAGTGTTGTAGGTTCCGATACCCTTGTTCTCGCTAAGCCATGCCTCTTGGTCACGCTCTGCTGTCTCCCTGGTTATGACCGTCTGGTCATCCTTTGGCAGGGCGTTATAACGCTTCAGATTGCCGTTTTCGTCGTAAGGACTTGATATAGGTGTGGAACTCAGGACGTTGTAAATATTGTTTACGCCGTCGTTCTTGCGATAGCTTGTGTTGGTGCTTAAGCCGAAGCGGAACCATTTGCCCACGTTCTGGTCGAAGTTACCACGGATTGATATGCGGTTGTACTGTTCTGTTGGAACCACTGACTCGTCGTGGTAGTAACCTATGCCGAAACTGTAGCTGCCGCCATTGGTGCCGCCTGTAACACTTAAATCGTGGTTGTAGCCTACACCTGTCTTATAATAGAGGTCCTGCCAGTCGGTATTTGTCGTTTCGCTCTCATCCAGTGAGTTGCTGTATTTTCCAGCATATTGGCGGAAAGCGTTGAATGTGGGGCCGTCCATCATAGGATACTTATTGAATACGGTCTTGATGTTCAGGTAACCGTTGTAGCTTACCTTTGCCGGAGCACCCATTGCACCCTTGACGGTAGTGATGATGATTACACCGTTTGCACCACGAGAACCGTAAATGGCTGTGGCAGAGGCATCCTTGAGGATGTCCATAGACTTGATGTCTGAGGGGTTGATGTCGCTCAGCTGTCCCATGAATGGGATACCGTCGAGCACAATCAGAGGGTCGTTGCTGGCAGAGAGCGAACGCTGACCGCGGATGCGGATCTGCATTTCTGCACCAGGCTTGGAACTTGTCTGTTGCATGAGCACACCAGCTACGCGACCTTGCAGAGCCTGTGCTACGTTAGAAGCCGCAATCTGGTTGAGCTTTTCGCCATTTATGTTGGCTACCGAACCTGTCACAGCTTCGCGACGCTGTGTGCCGTAACCTATGACTACGACCTCGTCAAATACGTTGGAGCCGTCTTCCTGAAGCTGTACACTGACGTTTTCGCCTGCCCTGACCTCTTGAGTCTCGTAGCCTACGTAGGAGATTACGAGTGTAGCTCCTGGCTTGACATTGAGTGAGAAACGACCGTCGGCATCAGTGATGGTTCCGTTGTTGGTGCCTTTCTCCAATACTGTGGCGCCGATTAACGGACCTTGTGAGTCGGCTACTGTACCAGAGGCGGCCTTTTGTTGCGCCTGAACGGCAACCGTAGCTCCAGTAACTGCTGAAACCTGTTGTGCTGAGGTTATGCCCAATAGGCACAGACCAGCAACGAAGGCTGTTTGTTTTACGTTTAAACTCATACCTGTGTGTTTGGTTTGTTAGTAAATGATGTTTGAACTAATTGTTTGTTAGAGATTATTTTTTTCAGAAATATTGTTTTCAGTTAAGTCCTGTCGTTAGCAGTAGTGATTGCGAGACAGGTGATAAATTTGATGCAAAGGTAGGTAGTTTTCAATTTTTCCGTATTTCGTAACGTTTCTTTTTCTTGTGTTTTTGTGTCATGACGCATTTTTCTTATTTTACTTGTAGATATGGAGTAGTATTTTCGTTTGATTATAAAAATAATTATGCACACCTACTTACAAAGAAAGACTGACATTCGTGTTTGAATGTCAGTCTTTATGGTATAAAGTCAGTCTGCGTGACTGTACTATGTGCCTCTGAGTGGCCTTAGTCAACTACTCCATCGTGAAATTAGTAATAGTATTGAAACTGATGCTATAGCGTGAAGATTCACGCTGTATGTCAAGGGCGTTTATCTCTTGTAGTTCCGCGGGGTAGTATGGTGTTTTGTCACCCTGTAGGGCTGTGAGCTTGACGTTGCCCGAACTGTAAGAGCCATCGGCATTGAAGTAGCAGCGCGTCTCTACTTTTACCTGCTCATCGCACCACCAGTTGTTGTGTACTTCATAATAAAACAAGAGTATGCCACTCTTTGTGTCAAACAGATATTCGCTGTAGTTGTCGCCTATTGATGCCTCCAGTCGCTTGTAGTTTCTGCGTACAAGCTGCAGGCTATAATAGCGCATCTCGGTCTTCTCGTCGGTCATAGGGACGGAAAAGTATTCTATCGTTTCCACAACCTTGCCCACGGCAGCTTCCATGCGAGGCCAAGTGACGGTGACATATTGCGCGGCTTCGTTGTCAGAGTTTTTCTGAAGCTCAGCGTTCTGCTGTGCCTCGGCATATATGTTGCGCACCTGTTGCTGGCGTTGTTTCTGTGCATTGCTGAGCGTTGGCGCAGGCTGCGCCATGGTGCTTATTGCAATGGAAAGCAGGTAGAAGAAGATAAAAAATGATTTTTTCATAGTGATAAAAAATGGGTTGGTAAATGATTTTGGTGTTAAGGGGTCAGTATTCCGTATAGATGGCTTAATAAGCTTCATCGGTTAGGCTGAGGTCTTTGATTATGCCGTGGAGCATATTCTCCGTCTGTCGTAGGCGAGCCACCTGCAGCGACGTAGCTGTTGATGTGTTGGCACGATACAGAGTCAGGGCTTCGTTGAATAGCAACGCCACCTTCTCGGTTTTCCCTTGCGTCAGATAGTGGGCGAAGGCATTATGGAAAAGCACGTCGCCCTTGTCATTGCCACTGACGAGCGGCAGTGTGCGTTCATAATAAGTGATGGCCTCCTTGTAGTGCTCAAGATGGAAAAGGCTCTCGGCACATGAGTAGGAATATACGGCCTGTTCCATAGGAGAGTAAGCCGTCAGTTCGGGCAAACACTGCTTCAGGCAAGCTGCGGCCTCCTTGTATTGCATCTCCTTATAGTAGCTCATACCCAGATATGCCACGAAACGTGGGTTTAGTTCATAGTGCTTCTTCAGACGTTCGAATACGAGTATGCTCTCATGATACTTCCCCCCTTGATAGTATTCTATCGCCTTGCCGAGTAATTCTTTGTCGGTGTCGGCGGCTTGTGCGTGCAGCGTGCAGGTCATCACAAGCAGCAAGACTATTATCCTCATTGTATATCTGAGCAAGCGTTTTATGTATGGTCTGTCCCAGTCGCGTAGGTGTCGTTTCGTATCTTCGTAGCGTAGTATGTCAAGATCCATCATAACCATCCCCTTGTTGCGTTGCTGCTCGCTGTCGCCCATCTCACATTCCAGTCTCTTGAGAATCTTGACAAGTTCAGCTTCGGACATTTCGGTAGTAAACTGAGCCAGCATGTTAGAATACACGCCATTACCAGGACATGCCAAGGAGGTCAGGGTACGTGTGAACCTGACATCGGTGAATGTCTCTGTCAAAACCTTTCTGGCGAGAGCCATTTGCTTCTTGCCATTCGTATTACTACCTATGGAGATAAGTACGCTATGTGCCATTGTCTTACTCTCCCTCGTCTCTTTCCTACTGCAAAGTTACAAACTTTTTCTGAATAATCAAAGATTTCGAGTTCTTTTTTCCAAAGGTGGCAAAAACATATAACAATAAAGCCTCCGCACATATAGAATGTGGGCGGAGGCAGATTAAGTGTATTGCGTAATAGCGAGTCTGAATATTAGAATGTCACGTTAAGGCCGAGCACGAACTGCTTTGCCAGAGGGAAGCTGACGGCGCCGCCGCGTTCAGGGTCATAGCCATCATCAAGTGCGTTGATGGTGATGAAGTTCTTGAGCGAGCAGTAAACGGTAGCATTTTCCATGCGGAGTGACTTCAGCCAGTTCTTCTCAAGGTTGTATGAAAGGGTGATGTCCTTAATCTTGAAGTAATCAGCTTTTTCATACAGCAAGGCTGGCTTATATGTGGTAGTTATAGCTCTAAGGTCAGTGAAAGTATTTGCACCCGGAGAAGGAATCTTCGTATCAGTATTGGAAGGTGTCCAATAGTTTACGTCAGCCCAGTTGTTATATCCATTGCCAATATAAGTATTCTTCTCGTATGCCATGTAACCACCAAGGCGAGCCATCATCAGAATGCTAAGAGAGAAGTTCTTATATGAGAATGTATTTGTCATACCAAGGATAGCCTTAGGAGAACGGTCGTAAATCCTTTTGTCATTCTCGTCTATCTTACCGTCATCATTGCGGTCGATGATTTTCACCGTGCCAGGAGTACCGTAAGAAGCCAAACCAATGCCGAGTGGTGCCTCTCCGTTATGAGCAGCCTTGAAGTTTTCTACGTATCTGTCCCATTCGCCAACGCCCCAGCAGTTGTCAGCCTCATAGTCATAATACATGTTAATGGGCTGGCCAATAATAGCTGCATAACTGCCAGCAACAACTTGATTGAAGTCGTCTGTCAACTTTACAATCTCGTTTTTTGCAAATGTAGCAGAGGCATTGACGTCCCATCTGAAGTCCTTGGTTATGACGGGAACGGCATTGAGTGCAATCTCAAAGCCGTGGCTCTTTGTCTTTGCAACGTTACCGTAGGTAGGGAAAGACTTAGTCATATAGTGAGCAACGTCATTGAATTTCAAGTCATGTGACCTGCTTGTATAGTAGTCAATAGAACCACCAAGACGTCCGTTGAGCAGAGTGAAGTCAAGGCCCAAGTCAAATGTTGATGTCTTTTCACATGTAAGATCAGGAACGCTCAGATACGAATAGTCATTAGGGAACGAATATTGTTGATATGATGTTACAACAGACCTAATAGATCTGTTCACTGCCATAGGAGTATTATTGCCTGAACCAGACACACCCCATGAGAGGCGCAGCTTCAGGTTGTTAAGCCATGAACTTGTCTTCTGCATAAACTTCTCCTCTGTTATACGCCAGCCTGCGCTGAATGAAGGGTATGTGCTCCATTTATACTTTCCAGAAATCAAATAATCATCGAAACCATCTGTGCGCAATGTAGTCTGAAAAAGATACTTGCCAGCATAAGAGTAGTTCAGCCTACCAAAGAATGATAGCAACGAATTCTTAGACTTAAATTTATAATATGACGACTCATGTATAGCATCTTGCGTTAATCCAAGAAAATAATCGGATGGAGCATATATCGAAATTTCTTTATATACTTCATCAACTTTATAGTAAGAGTATTCGTTGCCTATCAGTATGTGCAAGTCATGCATGCCGCCGAAATTGACATCATAGCTGGCTGTATTCTGCAAAAGATACTGTGTTACAGACCCCTCTATATTGCTTGCGCTGACTGAATTTGCTGGAGAATTCGTATAACTAATGATAGGACTCTTGCTGTACTTGTTTTCTTCTTTCTCTGAGTAATCAAGATTAAACAACGTCTTCCACGTGAAGCCCTTGAAAGGTGTGACCTGCAGATATACATTGCCATAGAAATGCTTTGTATCTATATTATGCTTATAGTTGCCGTTCTCATCCCAAAGAGGATTTACGAACAAAGCATTCCAAATATCAGGAAAATCTATAATGGCACCTGTCTGACGGTCGTATGCATGCGCAAGCGAGGTTCCCTTACTAATAGCGTCAAACACCTTGGCATTACGCTTATCATTGTCTTTATACGTATATGAGAGGTTGGTGCCTGCCTTGAAAATCTTACTAAACACATGGTCTATGTTTGCACGTACCCTGTAACGTTTTAGCTGGTCGTCCTTCAGCATACCACGGTCATCCATCAGCGAGAGGGCCACATTGAAGTTTGTTCTTCTGTTACCACCACCCACGCTAACGTTATAGTTCTGCGATAAGGAGTTATGGAACAAGTGGTCGCTCCAATCGGTATAATCACCATTTGATACCATGTCCTTTATAGAAGTACCATCAGAAAGAGTGAGATTGCCGAAATCACTAACACTGATGTTCGACTGTCCCCAATTGCCAGACCACAAATCATTTGTGTAATTGTCAGAATCAGTCCACCGCTGCACTTCCCTGTTACCGTACATGCCCTTCACAGGTTCTGTCATACTGTTGAATGACCAGTTTGCATCGAGGTTTACCTTTATCTTGCCTGCCTTGCCACGCTTTGTGGTGACGATTACCACGCCATTGGCACCCCTGGAGCCATAGATGGCGGTAGAGGCAGCATCCTTCAGGATGTTGATGGATTCTATCTCTGATGCCGGAATGTCAAATGCAGAGAGGTACTCTGCACCGTCAACAATGATAAGCGGGTTGTTATCCATAAAAGAGCGGTAGCCACGCAACACCATACTGATACCGGCACCTGCCTCACCGGAAACCTGCTGTATGTCCATGCCTGGCACTTTTGCCTGCAAGCCCAGCAGGGCATTAGCATTAGCTATCTTGCCAAGGTCCTCTGATTCTACGGAACTGACGGAGCCGGTAAGGTCTTCCGTCTTCATTGTGCCGTAACCTACCTCTACGACACCTTCGTCATTGTACTTTACATTACTGTTTGCTGTCTGTGCATTTGCCGTGCCTGCTAATACCGATAGCATTGCGCCCAATGCATAGCAAGAAGGTTTATTTTTTCCGAACATTATTGAGTTAGTATTAAAATGAAATGCAAAATTAGCAAAAAAATGTCAGTTTTTAAATACTTTTTTTTAAAAAAATATGTCAATGGCGGATTTTTTTTAAAAAAACGGTATGTCGATATAAAATATATATGCATATAATAGGATTTTATGTGCTTTGCCTGTTATATTGATGTGTTTGTAATAAGGTGGACATTCCTGACGGCTTTTAATGTGGATGCCGTCGATCAGCATTGGCATTTGCGCACAAATCATCACAATTTTAAAACGCGAAAGAGAGGTGAAAAAATGTTAATATGCCTTCCAGGTTATGCCTTGAAGTACCGTTCTGGGGGCTTTTTCGTGGTAATCAGATAGTGATTACACTGCTAAAACGCATTGTTTACTCTGTAATCAAGTGCCGATTAGGCGGTAATCGCTATCTGATTACAATGTAAAGGCTATCTGATTACAGGATGATTTGCTGTTGGTGGTATGCTGCTGTTGCGTAACTTTTTTGATGTCAGTGTGTTGCTAAGATGGTGGGAATTTTGATATTTCTGGACGAAAGAGACTTTCGTGATTTTCATCGCAAGGAAACGGCAGTAAAATACTAAGGATGCCTCCCAGCATACTATTTTCTTTATCTGCGTGGATGATGCTTTATTATATCTTCAAAAAACAGTCTCTTAGGGGCGCTTTTTTGCAGAATAATAAAAAAATCAGAAAAAAAGTAAGAAAAAATTTGCATATATAAAAAAATATGTGTACCTTTGCACTCGCAAATGAGAAATACTGCTCATGAGGGCGCTTAGCTCAGTTGGTTCAGAGCGTCTGCCTTACAAGCAGAGGGTCGGGGGTTCGAATCCCTCAGCGCCCACTTTCAAAAGCAGTTTTTCTTCTCATTCCTCAGCAATGAGGGCGCTTAGCTCAGTTGGTTCAGAGCGTCTGCCTTACAAGCAGAGGGTCGGGGGTTCGAATCCCTCAGCGCCCACCTCTCTCTCTCT
>OCVV012886514.1_pt1 | contig 40142 bp, 36 predicted proteins | sample 1539721 | NCBI WGS metagenome assembly OCVV01 (sample SAMN02144230, study PRJEB22623) | gut metagenome | biome: sheep rumen | host: Ovis aries | place: New Zealand | reverse complement strand
ATTAATATTTTATCATGAAAGGAGTTGCTTTTTTACAAAGCTAAAGCCTACGTTACTACCGGCATAGCCGGAAGATTATACACATTTAAAAGAGCAACTCTAAGAGTTGCTCTTCACTTTTATATGTTTATTAATTTTCTCGCTTTTTTACTACAATTTGAACCATATTTGCAACTATTGTTACTATGATTATTGCTCCTGCAACAAATGGAACTGCATCACCAGTAGCTGGAGTTGTAGGCGTTGGTGTTGGTGTTGGTGTAGGAGTTGGAGTAGGTGTTGGCGTAGGCGTTGGTGTTGGTTGTTCTGTTTTCATAACGTTAATCAACGCATAATCATCATCATCCTCTTGGTTGTCCTTTCCATTTGGATTATAGTTTCCTGGAGTTGAATCTCTATCAGTAACTCTATTTCCATCTTTATCTGTCATTCTTGTTATTTCTGCAACGTTCTTTAAGTCTTTTCCTGTTGTTGCTGTAGTTGCAACTTTACATACTATTGGAATATCAACATATGATAAATCTTTTCCATTAGCATGTCCTTTGATTACAACTGGTTTATAATTGCTATTTGTAACAACTTTTCTAGTTGCACTGTTATATGTCCAAATATTATTTGTTGAATTTCCTGAAACAAATTCAATTCCTTCAGGTAGTATATCTGTGATTTCTGCTGCAATAGCATCTTCTGGACCTTCATTATATACTCTAATAGCATATAATATGTAGTTTGATGCTTCAACATTTACAGTTGATTTTTTCATTGTATATGTAGCATCTTTACTTGATCCATTATCAAGTTTTGAATAATCTACTGTTGGTGCCATTGAATTATTTCCAGTTAAATACTCAGAGTTTTCAAATTTTTCATCTTTACTTACTGCTGCTACAAATTTTCTAAGTGCTAAGTCGTATATTTTTTCTGGTACTACTGGTTTAATAATTGTTCTTGCAAAATCATCATCATCTTCTTGTCCTGGATAGTATCCATCTTTGTTTCCTTTACCTTCATATTTAGAAGGATCTGTTGGGTAATTTAAGTTGTTTGGATTTGAATCTCTATCTTTAAGAACATTATTCTCATTATCTTTTATTTCAGCAATTTCAGCTATATTTGTAAGATTTGTATTTTCTTTTGCATTTTTTGAAACTTGGCAAAGAATTGTTACATCTTTATATGATAGATCTTTTCCAGATTCATGTGCTTTAATTATTTCTGCTTTATAATTATCATTTGTTGTAACTTTTCGTGTTGCACTTTCATAAGTCCAAATTTTGTTTGCATCACCTGAAACAAATTCTAATCCTTCAGGTAAGTAATCTACAATCTTTGTAGCCTTTGCATCTACATTTCCTTCGTTATATATTCTAATGTTATATAATATATAATCTTCAGCTTTAACTTCAATAGGTGTTTTACTATGTCTATATATTGCTGTGTTTTCTGCACCTGAGTCTAGCTTGCTATAATCAACCTTTGGTTCTACATTAGATAGATTTGCAGTTTTATTAAAGTCTGCTTGACTTGCATATCTTAAAACATATTTTCTAAGTGTTAAGTCTACTATTTTATTATCTTCTATAATAACTCTATCAAAGTCATCATCATCTTCTTGACCTGGATAATATCCATCTTTATTTCCTTTTCCTTCATATTTAGAAGGATCTGTTGGATAATCTAAATTATTTGTATCTGAATCTCTGTCTACTATCACTTTACCACTTTCATCTACTGTTTTAGTAGCTTCTGCAATGTTAGTAATATTTGTATTTGTAGCTGCTGTATCTTTAACTTTACATACAACTTCGATTATTCTATAGTGTGGTCCATTGGTCATATATTTTGTAAAAGCTAGTAGATTTGTTGTACTTGAAGTATAATAAGGATATTTTTCTGGAGTATAATCAGCTGGCATATTATCTAATAATCTTTCATTTGCTTTAGATAAATAATCTGTTGAAATCTTTTGGCTATTTTCTTCATCTTGTTCCCAACCATAAAGTTTATTTACTTCATTTTCTGGTATAAATTCTAAATATTCTGGTAAATAATCTGAAATTATATCAGCATATCCAGTTACATTACCTTCGTTATATACTCTAATTTGATATAATACAACATCACCTTTTTCAACTTTTACTGGTGTCTTTGAATGCTTATATATAGCTGTTGTTATTTTCTTTCCATCTGTTCCGATTGTATTTAATTTTGATGTATCAACTTGTGGTGCTCTATCATATTTTCCATCAGCTTTTCCTGTATCTGTAAGATATTCGTCATCTTCAAATTCTTCATCATCTTTACTGATACCGGCAACGAATTTTCTAATTGCTAAGTCAAATTCTGATTTTAATGTTACTCTATCGAAGTCGTCATCATCCTGTTGTCCTGGTTTGTAATCATCTGATTTATCTGGGCTATCTCCTCCATCATATGTATCAGGTTCATCTGGATATTCAACATTATCTGGATCAGAATCGCCATCTGGAATTGGGTTGTCATCTTTATCTGTTACTTTTGTAAGTTCTGCTAAATTTAAGAAATTAGATTCTGCTGTAACATTTTCTTTTACTCTACACAAAATTTGAACATCTTTATATAGTAAATCTGTTCCTTTTACATGAGCTCCTATTACTTCTGGAACATATTTGTCGTTTGTTGTAACTTTTCCAGTAGTTTCATCATAATCCCATATCTCATTTATTGAGCTGTCTACTACAAATTCTAATCCATCTGGTAAATAATCAACAATTTCTGCTGCTTTAGCATCTATTGTTCCTTCATTATATGCTCTAATTGTATATAATATATAATCACCTGGTTCTATTTCAACAGCCTTTTTAGATTGTTTGTAAATTGCTGTAGTTCTTTCTCCTGCGTCTAATTTACTATAATCTACAACAGGTTCTCTTGAATCATTACCAGTTAATTTTTCTGAATCTTCTATTTCTGCATCTTTACTAATTGCAGTAACAAACTTTCTAAGTGCAAGATCTCCAGAAGGTTTTCTTTCGATTAAAATAACTCTTTGGTTATCAGAATCCTCAGGTACCCATATTGTAACTGTGGTATCTACACCATAACCATTAAAGTCATTTAATCCCAATCCACTTAAAATGTAGAATGTATACAATCTACCCATCATTTCTGTTCTTGCAATCTTAACTAAGTTATCTATGCTATCTCCTTGACCACCTTCAACTTCTCTATTTATAGCTGGCAATACAAGGTATCTATTACCACTAACTAAATCATCTACGTTTTGTGTTAATTGCTCTACATTTGCTTGATAGCTATCTTCTGATTGTTCTGTAAAAAACCAAATTGCATATTGTTGAACTGTTTCAATATCATCATCTGTCAAGAACATTTTTACATCATCATAATCAAAATTTTCTGTATATCCATTTTCTGCAGCTTTTTCAAAAGCATTTTTTAATAGCAACACCTTTTGTTCTGGAGCTTGGTTTTTTAGATAAAATGCATTCAACATCTTAACTAATCCGTCATAGGCATCTCTTCCAGCTGGTAAATCATTAATATATGAGCTAACTGCTGTACGATCTGCATTTTTAAAATCACCTTCATTGCTATACGCTGCTGGTTCCTTCACTTCATTAGTTGTAGAATCAATTCCAGGGAATTCCTTAGATTGTTCAATACAGTATAATTCACTCTTATTTGATGAATCTCCATTAACTAAAATTTTATAAATGTTTTTATCTCCAATTTTGTATGCATATCTTGTAGTATCATAGTAACCTTTTTCTTCGTCGGTTAAACCATTTAAAATACCACTTGATTCTTCTCCACCAAGATGAAATCTATCAACATATAATTCTGCTGTAGAGTCACTTGATGTGATTGCATATGTAGGATAAGCCATCCCAACTACATTGAAAATCATGACAAATAATAAAACAAAAGCCATTGATTTCTTTAACAAAACATCCTTTTCCATAATTACTTATATTGGCTCAAACACCAATATACTCCTTTCTTATTTTACTTATCTATCATACTATTTTTATCATAATATACTAATTTTACTTAAAATGTCTATAATGTAACATAATTATAATATTAAATTATCAACACAAAATCACATTTTTGTAATCAATTCGTAATATTATGTTATCTTACTTTAGTGTATTAAAACAAAAATAGTACTAAAGATATTAATTCTCTATAAAATCTTATCTTTAGTACTACAATATTTATTTTTTTACTTGCTCCTCTATGTAATCGTCATATGAGCATTCTCTAATTATTACCTTATTTCCTGAGATGTCTATTACTTTATTAGCAACCGTTTGTGTTAATTGATGATCATGAGAAGTAAATAGTAAAATTCCTTTATACTTTTTCATTCCTTCATTAAGCGCTGTAATCGATTCCATATCTAAATGGTTCGTTGGTTCATCAAAAATTAGTAAATTTGCTCCTGAAAGCATTAATTTAGAAAGTACACATCTAACCTTTTCTCCACCTGATAATACCTTAACCTTTTTTAATGCCTCTTCACCTGAAAATAGCATTCTCCCTAGGAAACTTCTAACATATGTTTCATCTGGATCTTTGGAATATTGTCTTAACCAATCTGTAAGTGATATATCTTGTTCAAATAAATAGTTGCTATCCTTAGGGAAATAATCTTTGGTGATTGTTGTACCCCAAACTAGTTCTCCTTCATCTGGTTCTACTTCTCCAGCTATTATCTGGAATAACAAAGTTTTAGCAATTTCATTATCTGATAAAATTGTAATTTTATCTTCTCGCTTTACTGTAAAACTAATATTATCAAGTATTTTTTCTCCATTAATAGATTTTGAAATATTCTTTACTTCAAGTATTTCTTTTCCTTGTTCTCTATCTGGCTTAAAATCTATGTATGGATATTTTCTATTAGATGGTTTTATTTCTTCTAATTCAATTTTTTCAAGAGATTTTTTTCTAGATGTTGCTTGTTTAGACTTTGAAGCATTTGCACTAAATCTAGCAATGAACTCTTGCAATTCTTTGATTCTTTCTTCTTTCTTCTTGTTAGCTTCTCTCATTTGTTTTAAAGCAAGCTGACTTGATTCGTACCAAAAATCATAGTTACCTGGATATATTTTAATCTTGCCAAAGTCAACATCTGCAATATAAGTACAAACTTTATTTAAAAAATATCTATCATGTGATACTACTATTACAGTATTTTCAAAATCAATCAAAAAATCTTGTAACCAGTTTATTGTTTTTATATCTAAGTCGTTAGTAGGCTCATCAAGTAGCAAAACATCTGGATTTCCGAATAATGCTTGTGCCAATAATATCTTGACTTTATCCTTTGCCTCTATTTCACTCATCATTTTGTAATGATTTTCTACACCAATTCCTAAATCATTAAGTAACTTTGCTGCATCAGATTCAGCGTTCCACCCATCAAGTTCTGCAAACTTTTCTTCTAGCTTAGCAGCTTTCATACCATCTTCTTCAGAAAAGTCTGGCTTACTATATATTTCATCTTTTTCTTTCATTATCTTATACAGTTGGTCATTACCCATTATTACTGTATCCATAACACTATACTGCTCAAATGCATAGTGATCTTGCTTAAGTATCGAAAGTCTCTCGCCCTTATCTAGAACTACTTCACCCTTGCTTGGTTCAATTTCACCAGATAAAATCTTTAAAAAAGTAGATTTTCCTGCTCCATTTGCTCCTATTAATCCATAGCAATTTCCCTTAGTAAACTTTATTGAAACATCTTCAAAAAGTACTCTTTTTCCAAAACGCAAAGTAACTCCATTAGTTAATAACATCTTTCGAACCTCCAATCTCTTCTATTATACCTTATTTATGCTAATTTTTCAACCCATAACGAGAATTTTGTTGACATTTTTTCACATTTATGTAAACTGTCTTGTAATTTTCAGTCTCAAATAATACAAATAGGTTACATCTTTGTGATTTTGTTGCTTTTGTTAGCAATTATTGTATACAATATATTTAATTAAAAGTGGGTGATAATATGAATGATAATAAAGAAACCTATTCAGTAGAAATTGATGATGAAAATTTCTTTTCTAAGTTTATAAGAAAATTAACCAAACATAAATCACAAAAATTACTTACTTCTGGAAATGTTAAGGTTAAATATACAAATGAAAGCATCTCTTCAATGTGGAGAAAAACTGCTATTAAAGCGGTAATCTTGAGAAAAGTAGAGAATTTTACTAACCTATTTGTAAAAGACAAAAAATATAAAAAGAATCTACTAGATACTTTACTCGTTAAGAATGATGAGTATGTTAAAGAAGATCAAATTGAGCAAAAAATTATAGAAGATACAAAGCTTTCAGATGTAGCTCCTATTATTCCGAAAGCAGTTTCAAAAACAATACAATATAATTCTGAAGTAAATAATGATGAGAAAATAAAAGATAATGACTAAAAAAGTCGTATACAAAGTATACGGCTTTTAGTTTTCTATAAATGTTTCAAATGTTTCCATATTAAGCTTCAAAGCCTTTTCAGGTAATACATAATACTTTTTCTTGTAGTATTCTGACAACTTTGAAATATTGCTTAACTGAGATTTTAACACAACATCTACTCCAATTCCACTCTTATCACAGTATGGTATAAATCTAAGTGGCTGATTTTTAACCTTATCTTCTCCGAGTAAATCATTAATTGTATTTTTTAGATATTGAGCTGTAAATTTCTTTTCCTTTTTGTCAGCAAATTGATATCTCACAAAATCAATGCATTCCTTGTCGACCTTATCTCTTCCCCAATCATCATAAATTGTATTATCTAATAGGCTTATTATTTTTTCCCTATTAACCATTGACATAACAGATAGTTCAGTAATACGTCCATTAGTTTCAACTTTAAAAGAACTATAGCCTCCCAGTGCCCCCTCAATTAACTCCGGTAAATTATTGTTTATTGCTTTCTTTTGCATTTCTACAATTCTTTTTAAAGTTACTTCTTTACTTGCATTAGTTATGAGAAACAACGCAACTCTAGCATCATTTTCAGCTTCAAGCTTCTTTATTTTCTCAAAGAATTGGTTTAATTTCTTAATTGTAACTCTTCTTGTAAATGTAACATCGTCCCTTTCAAACCAAGAAAAAATTAGTGGAATAATTGGTTCTTTCTCTGTATTGTACCTTTTCTTACCTCTCTCTTTTCGTTCCTCTACTGTATCAATTTTTTCATCTTTTATTTCTATTGTAGGTTCTATCTTAGAAAAACTATCTGTAACTGCCTCAAAAATATTTCTTTTATCTTTTTTGTCTGTTTTTTCTTCTTCGCTAAGTTGTTCTTCGTTGCCTTCAACAACAGCTTCATTTTGAGGTGTCATAGATGGCTTTGCTTCTACACTTTCCTCTTGACTTATCTTTTTATTCTTAGCCATCTCTCCTAAAAGCTTGCCCAACGAATTCTTGTTTTCATTAGCAGATTTTTCTTTCTGATTATCTTCTTGTTCTTGAGCTTGATCAACGCTTTCATAACTTGCTTCAGATATTATTTTAGACATAGTCTTTTTTAGGTATTCTTTATTTGAACTTAAAATATCCCTTTTGTGCAACATGTCTATCTGAGTCATATTATCAAGTTTCTTTTCAATCTTTTTTATTTCATTGCCATTAACCTTAACGTACTCTATTTCTGCATCAGTTTCAGATATTTCTTTAAAGATATCAACTACTCTAGAAACGTTAATCTTGGCTGTTTTACTTGTAACACTAACCTTTTCTATTATTTCTCTAAAGTCTTCTAGCTTATAGAACAATAGATATCTTTCATAATCTTCTTGTATCGCTTTACTCTTACTTTTCATATAATCATCTAGTCTAATTTTTTTGCTTTTATTAAATGCTATTAGCGTTATCAAAAAATCTCTATCAAAGCAGAAAAATTCTTTCTTTACTTGAATGTTCTTAAATGAGTCAAACATCTCAATCGTAAACTTCATTTTCTCTATATTTTCTTCTGTCAACTCTCTAATTTTAAAGTATTCACGAATATCAGCAAGTTTTTGATATTTTAGATATTTCTTATATTTATCATTTACAAGCTCTACTTTTCTTAATTTTTCTTTTATTTTTAATAAATCAAATGCTTCAAAAGAATAATCTGCCGTGTCAAGGTCTATAATGTTCCATGCCTTAAACTCTTTAATACACTCTAACAGATACGAATAGTATGAATCTAATTGCCTATTAACTTTTTCCATAAAAACATCTATATTTTCTACAACTTCATTGGTTAGTAGAATGTCCGTTGTATTCGCATTAAATATTCTCCAAAACTCGGACATTTCAACTGCTCTATATTTTTGACGTTGTTTTAAAGGCCTAGCTATTTCTAAGTCTTTTTTAAACTTTTCAATATCTATCCTTTTGTTTGAATATGAAGTTATTACAGCTTGATAATCCATACTTTTCTCTATTTTATAATATTTTTAATCCTGCAAATTTTGCCATTAGTCTTTTGTGTCCTACTTTATCGAAGTCTATATCAACTTTTAAGTCTTCTCCTTCTGGTTCTACATGATTAATTGTACCTTCTCCAAACTTTTTATGAGATACTCTAGTGCCAGCTTTGTATAATGATAAATCTATATCTGTGTTACCAGTATTTTTGGTTTCTAAACTCTTTAAAAAGCTGTCTGCACTTCTAAAATTAAATGTAGATTTATTACCTTTTGACCTTGTACTTTCAATTTCCTTGTATCTTCCATATGAATTTTCTTCTCCAAAGTCGCTATTATAAAGGCTTCTTCTACCATATGTCCATTCCTCACTATTGTCATTATATCTATTATTGGTCTTTTCTTCAATACTATCATAACCATCTAACATATTACTAGGAATTTCTTTTACAAATCTTGATACTTGATTACAACTTGTTGAACCAAAAATAGTTCTTTGTCTACTACACGTTAAGAAAAGATTTTCTTTGGCTCTTGTAATACCTACATAACATAGACGCCTTTCCTCTTCAAGTTCTGATGGCTCTCCTATTGATTTATATCCTGGAAATATTCCTTCCTCTAATCCAACTAAAAATACTACTGGAAATTCAAGTCCTTTAGCACTATGTAATGTCATAAGGGTTACAGAGTTATCTTCATCTTCTAAATTATCTAAATCTGAACTCAATGTTATTCCCTCTAAAAATTCACTTAAACCAGGTTCCGCATCCTGCTCTTCAAATTCTATCGCAACAGTAAGAAATTCATTTAAGTTTTCTATCCTAGACTCAGATTCTAGTGTATTTTCTAATTCAAGACTCCTTATATAACCCGTTTTATTTAGTGTTTCTGTAATTAATTCTGAGATTTTTAATTCATCTTTCTTTTGTCTTAACTCTTCTATACAATTGATAAATTCCCTTGTATTTGAATATACTCTTGTTAATCCGAATTTATCAGCGTCCTTTATTATTTCATACATCGGTATTGAATTATCTACTGATATGACTTCGACATTATCTAAACTTGTTTTTCCAATTCCTCTTTTAGGTTCATTAATAATTCTTATTAAGCTTAAATTGTCTGCAGTATTATTTATTAATCTTAAATATGCAATAATATCCTTAATTTCTTTTCTTTCATAGAATTTTAGTCCACCAACAATTTTGTATGGTATATTTTCTCTTCTAAAAATATCTTCAATGCTACGCGATTGAGAATTCATTCTATATAATACCGCAAAATCTGAATACTTATAGTATTCTTCCATTTTTAATTTATTAATCTTTGATACTATAAAACTTGCTTCATCATATTCATTATCAGCTCTATGAACCTCAGGTTTATTTCCTTGCTCATTATCCGTCCAAAGCTTCTTTTCATATTTAGTTTCATTATTTCTAATAACTTCGTTGGCAATATTTAAAATGTTTTGAGTACATCTATAATTTTGTTCAAGCTTTATAATCTTAGTTCCTGGAAAATCTCTTTCAAAATTCAAAATGTTTGTAATATCTGCTCCTCTAAAAGAGTATATTCCTTGATCATTATCACCAACAACTGTAATGTTCCCATACTTTGATGCTAATATACTTACAAGCATAAATTGTGCTTTGTTAGTATCTTGATATTCGTCGACCAAAATATATTTAAACTTGCTTGTATAATACTCTAATAAATCTGGATTATTTAATAATATTTTTATAGTAAAATTGATAATATCATCAAAGTCAATCGCATTATTCTCATGTAACATTCTTTGATAAATCTCATATATTTCAGCTATTTTTTCTTTTCTAAAATCTCCTTTTACCTTTGCTGCATAATCACCCGGCTCTAGCATATCATTTTTGGCATTTGAGATTTCATACATAATTGATTTGTCTGAATAAATCTTATCATCTAAATTTTGTTGTTTTATAATTTTTTTCACTAATGATTTTTGGTCTGTTGTATCAAATATCACAAAAGACGTATCAAATCCAATTCTATCTATTTGTTTTCTTAATATCTTTACGCAAATTGAGTGAAATGTTCCCATCCAAATATCAGCAGCTTGTTCACCTACTAATTTTTGAACTCTACTTTTCATCTCATTTGCAGCTTTATTTGTAAATGTTATTGCTAATATTTCCCATGGTTTCACGCCTTGAGATATTAGATACGCAACTTTATGTGTAAGTACTTTGGTCTTACCGCTACCAGCACCTGCTATAACTAAGCAAGGTCCTTCTGTATTAGTAACTGCCTCATACTGTTTATTATTAAGTTCTTTTAATAAGTCGTTCACTATATTTGTTTCTCCTTTTTAGTATGTTATATCAAATAAAGCAATATAGAAAACTATATTGCTTCATAAGCTTTATTCTTCAGATTTTATTTCTACTTCTTTATTTAATTCAACTACTAAGTCGTCTACGTCTATTCCGTGTACCATGCATGCTTCCTCTAGTGACTCACCTAGTGACGCTGGACATCCTATACAATGCATTCCTGCATCAAGCAATGTGTTAACTTTCTCTGGATATTTTTCTAATAATTCACCAATTTTTATATTCTTATCTATCATTTTATTCTCCTCTTCTCTTTATATCTATATAAACCAGACACTATTTTAACATATTTTTTCCAAAAAGTATAGACAAAGCGAAAAAATTGTTGTATCATGGTTCAAGTTTGTATTTCATACACTTACAAAGAGGAGGTCCGTCATCTATGCTCATTCATTTATTTTTTGTAAGTTTTAGTGTCTATATATTATTTGTTATTTACTTCATTTATTCAATTATTGAATCTTTTGTATTCAACAACTTTCAAGGTTCCAAATTGTTATTTAAAAAAAGTAATTATTAATGAAATCTATTGCTATTAAGCTTTTTTTTACTGTGCTTTTTTATCCTATTTTTTCATTATTAATTTTTACTGTTTTCAAACCAATTTTTAATAGTGATTCCCTTATATTCCCCTATGCTATACATCCATTTGATATCATAAAAACATATCCTTACACTTGGATGCTTATTAAAAAATGGTATTTTATTTCATTTTCTATATCGTATGCAATTCTTTCATTCCACATTTTTTCTTTGATTGGTTTGATTTTCTTACATCATCAAAGTAAACCTAAATCACCCCATTTTCATAAACACCCAGTAAATAACTCTTCATTAAAGTTGTTTATTGGTTTAAACCAAAATAAAAAGATTTATCTGGATGAATTTGGATTGTACCAAAATGTTCTTGTGACAGGAACAATAGGATCAGGAAAAACATCCTCTATTATGTATCCTATTACAAGACAACTTATTTGTTATAAATCATCATTAGAAGATGAAAAAATATCTATGTTAATTCTAGACGTTAAGGGAAATTACTATAAACAGGTCTTAAGTTTTGCTAATGAAACCGAGCGACTAAGTGACGTTGTTGTTATAGATTTGTCTGGAAACACAACATACAATCCATTAGACAAACCTTCTCTCTCACCTATTGTTCTTGCTAATAGACTTAAGACTATACTTACTTTATTTAGTCCTAATAATCAAGAGTCATACTGGTTAGACAAGTCTGAACAATTTCTTGCTGAATGTATAAAATTTTGTAGACTATATAACGATGGTTATGTTACTTTTTCAGAAATACATAAGTTAGTACTATTAAAAGACTACTATCAAGAAAAATTAAATTTAACCAAAAAATTTTTTCTAGAGAACAAATATAATAAAAACCAAGTATACGATTTACTAACTTGTATTGATTTTTTTGAAAAAGAAATATTTTCATTAGACGAAAGAACACTTTCCATTTTACGTTCAGAAATTAGTAGAATAACTAATATTTTTGTATCCGATTATAATGTATCAAGAACATTCTGCCCACAGAAAAAAGACATAACCTTTCCTGGATTTGAATTTGCTATAAAAACAGGAAAGATTGTAGTATTAAATCTTAATATTGCAGAATACAGAAATCTTTCAAAAATAATTGCAAGTTATTTGAAATTAGACTTCCAAACTGAAGTGCTTTCACAAATGAAAAGCTCATCTTTTATTCGAAAAACCGCTTTTATTTCAGATGAATATCATGAATACGTCACTCAAACGGATTCTGATTTCTTTGCTGAATCACGTGAAGCTAAGTGCATTAATATTGTAGCAACACAAAGCTACTCATCTATTCGCAAAGCACTTCATGACGACTTATCAAGTAATGTTATTATTCAAGGACTAGTTAATAAACTATGGTTTAGAACAGATGATAATTATACTATTGAAGAAATACAAAAACAGTTAGGTAAAGAAGAGAAAGAAAAAACCTCAAGAACTATTTCTGAAAATGCACGAGAAACAAAATACAATTTAGCAATAAATTCTTTGCTATCGTCTGGTTCAAGTATTTCTGAAAGCATAAATGTATATTCTCAAAACGATTATATTTATGACTCTAACTTTTTTTCTCAAAAACTTCAAACTTTCAATTGCTTAGCTTTCATATCCGATGGAATGAAAGTTCAAAAGCCACATGAAATAACAACAATCCCTTACTATTTACAGAAAGGAGTTTAAATGAAAAAACACAAATTTCTATATTCTTTATTACTTTCTTTTATATTTATTAGTTCGTTTAGTATAAATGTTTTCGCAGCTGACCCAAAACTTATATCAACAATTGATTCCGCATTTAAAAAAATCGAGAGTTATATTGTCAAAATATCTACTCCTGCTGCAGCAGTCGCAGTTGGCACAGGCGTATTAATGAAAAAATTTAGTTTTGGAGATGAGGAAAAAATTAGGACTGCGAACAAATTAATTAAAGGGAGTTTGTTCTCATATGCATTTATACTATGTATAGATCTAGTATTATCATTATTTCAAACTCTTTTAACCTAAATGTTCGATGATCTTAATTTAACTGAATTAATCCTCAAAACTATAAACGAACTATTCGGAAATCTCTTTTCTTCTATAGATAATTCACTTTATAGTGTTTTAGATTCTATTGTTTTTATAGACTCTACTATAACTAAAAATAATTCCTTTGCTAATATCATTGGAACTAATTCTACAGAAGGCTTAATCTTAATTTGTAATAGTCTTGTCTTAGGATTTATTATTTATTTTTCAATCAATTATTTATTATCTCATCTTATTTATTCTAACTCAGAAACCCCAAAACAGTTTATATTTAAATCTATTATTTTTATAGCAATAATGAACTCATCCCTTTGGATTTGTGAGGAAATAATCTTCATAAATTCTGTAATTACTCAGGCTATTTCTTCAATAGGATTGAAACTTTTTCACACAGAGATAAACTTTTCAAACTTTATTAATCATATAAATCAAAATATTTACTTGAATTCAACTGATTTTAGTATAATTTCATTTGATGGAATCATAAAATCATTTTCGACATTTGGACTGCTAAACTTAGTTTTTACATACTCATTAAGATATATAATGGTACAGACTTTTGTATTAATTAGTCCTTTTGCATTTATTTCACTATTAAATTCGAAAACATCCTTTTTCTTTAATGTTTGGCTTAAAACTTTTATATCTTTGTTGCTTATGCAAGTATTACTATCAATTATTTTATTACTTTCTTTCACTATAGATATAAGTTCAAGTGTTCCATTATCAAAGCTTCTCTTCATTGGAGTTATTTATGCATTATTAAGGACAAACACCTACATTAAAGAATTATTTGGTGGTATTTCTACTGAAGTCAGTTCTTCACTTTTTTTAAGAAATTTTAATTAAGGAGAAACATATGATTTTTATTTTTCCAAAAAATTATAATTTTAAACCCAAATTATTAGGTATAATTGAATACTCTACAGCCATTTTCGATGTTATATTAGCATTGTTTTTATATTTTATACTCAATATATTTATACACGACATCACAATTAAAATTTCAGTTTTTATAATACTATTTTTTCCAATTCTATTGATTAGCATTCTTGGAATTAACAGGGAAAGTTTTATTGATATTATCAAGTATTTATATAAATTCTTTATAAATCAAAAAATTTATTTATACTATAAAAATTAATACCTAAAGAGCATATAATTTGTTGAAAACTAACCTCAAATTATACGCTCTTTTTCGTTTTTTCTTTCTTGTATTTTCACCCCTATAATGATATAATCTCAAAAATTGTACTAATGAAAATAATATTAAATTATATTATAGGGGGCATACATGAACTTATCTCAAAATGATAAATCAATTATTTTCTCTTGTACAAACATTCCGGATTTATTTTTTTCTGAATATATGCTAGAAGCAAAAGGTGATTACGTAAAAGTCTATTTATATATTCTTTATTTGTCAAAATTTGGTAAAGACGTCAAAATAAATGATTTATCTAAAATTTTATCTATTGATTTTCCAACCGTTCAAGATGCAATAAAATACTGGGAAGATAATGGCCTTCTTCTAAAAAAACCTGACGGATATACTGTTTGTGATATTCAAGAAATTTCTCTATCAAAACTTTATAGTCCAAAGCTTACATCTAGTCCAGAAGATGCATTAAAGAATGCGGAAAACAAACAACGCATGAAAACTATTGATGATATAAACGCACAGTTTTTTCAGGGTGTCATGGGTCCAAGTTGGTATAATGATATTGATTTTTGGTTTAAAAAATATGAATTTGACGATGATGTTATGCTTGCACTTTTTGGATATGCTAATGATAGAAGAGCACGCAACAAGCCATACATCCAGGCTACTGCAGATGCTTGGTATAAAAATAACATTAAAACCTTTGACGACCTAGAAAAATATTTTGAAAAAAGAGATAAAAGAAATGCCATTAATAACGAAATTAGTAAAAAACTTAATCTATATAGAAAACTTACTGTTTATGAAGAAGATGATATTATAAAATGGACTGAAAATTATGGTTTTTCTCTTGATATAATAGATATTGCACTAAAAAATGCTTCTGCAAAGAACAAGGTTCGATTTGAATATATTGACTCTATTCTTACTGATTGGCACAATAAATCACTTACAACCGTCGATGAAGTAAATAGTTATCTTGCTTCATTTAAGGAAAATAAGGCAAAGCCTACTAAAAAAGAATCATTTGAATATACTCAAAGTACCTTTGATAATTTAGATTCCCTATATGATAATTAAGGAAAATGTTTATGGACAAATCACTATTAAATCAAATATTACATGAGTACGAATTAAAAAGAGAAAAAGCTTATAAAGATGTTGAAGAAAGAAAAAAAGAGCTTATAAAAATAAACCCTAAACTTGCTGACATTGAAAGACAGATATCTCTAAATTCAATTAAAATATCAAAAGAAATATTGATATCTGGCAATAAAGATTCTCTACTAAACGATTTAAAAAAGAGTAATTCGAAACTCATTAAAGAAAAAAATAATTTTATAAAAGAACTTACCCAAAGTAACAACTATCTTTATCCACATTTTGAGTGCAAACTGTGTAAAGATACAGGTTATATTTTAAAAGATGGAAAAACTACATTTTGCTCTTGCTTAAAACAACGTCTTTATGATGTAGCCTATAACAAGTCTAATATGGGTAACCTCGAAAGAGAAAACTTTTCTAATTTTGATTTACGTATATTTTCAAGTGCAAAAAATGTGGAAAAATACAAATCAGAATTATCTCCTCGAGAAAATATTCAAATCCTTCGTGAAAAAGCCTTGGCTTTTGTAGAATCATTTGATAATCCAGAAGAAAAAAATTTAGTATTCACTGGAAATACTGGTACTGGAAAAACATTTCTTACAAATTGTATTGCAAATGAATTATTAAAAGCTGGAAAAACAGTCTTGTACCAAACTGCTCCTGTAATGTTTGATGAAATTATTAATGAAAAATTTGATAAATCAGATAAATCATTCAGTATTTATGAAAACATTTTAAATGTTGATTTACTCATCATAGATGATTTAGGTACTGAAAAAATATCAGATTCTAAAATCACTGATTTATTTACTATTATAAATACTCGTTTACTAAATCAGAATCATAAGATTACCAAAACCGTAATTTCAACCAATCTAACAATCGATGAGATTTTTAAAACTTATACTAACAGAATTGGTTCAAGACTAGCCGGTAATTATAGATTTTTAAGATTCTTTGGTGAAGATTTAAGACTTAGACAAAGTAAAAAACCTACTTTACAGTAGGTTTTTTTATTAATTCTCTAATTATATTTTTTACTTCCTCTATATTTTTTCTTGATTGCTTTTCATAACTATTTCCAATTCGACTATCCGTATAATTCTCAAATAATATTCTATATATGTTATTAATATCTAGCTTTGAATATAAGTTATTTTTGGAAACTACATTTTGTACATCTTCAATAAATGAAATCCAGTAAATGCAAAAATCCTTATGTTTTTTATATATTCCATTGTTATCATTTAACCAATTATCAACTTTGATTTCAGGAAAGGATTCTTTTTTGCATTGTCCAGAATTTATGAATAAATCATTTTTTATATTCTCAGGATATAATGGAAACATTACACATTGCATTGGTTTAACTGGGTGAATAAGGCATTTATTGTTTTCTTGATTATATAAAATACATTCTTTGAGATCACCACGAGTTTTTAACACTAACTCAAATAGATTTCCTTCTAATCTATCTGTATACTTCATAATAAAATCATGTATTGAAATATTTAAGTATTTTGAAATTTCGCAAACATTTATAGGGGTGAGTCTAATATCACCCCTATAAACACAACATTTATTACATGTATCACAACCTAATTTATCTTTTGATTTAAGTGTTAGTATTTCCATATTTATCCTATATCATCTTGGTCTTCATCTACAATCTTTTCTATACTTACAACTTTGCCCTCGTTAGTTCTCATTAAAGTAACACCTTGAGTTGCTCTACCAAGTACGCTAACTTCACCAGAGTTTAACCTAATAATTGTTCCTGTATCAGTAACAAGCATTATATCTTCAACTCCTGTTACTATTTTTATTCCAACAATCTCTCCTGTTTTTGGAGTAACTTTGTAAGTTATAACTCCCTTTCCACCTCTATTTTGTACTCTATATTCTTCAAGTTCTGTCCTCTTTCCAAATCCATTTTCAGTAATTGCTAGAAGTGTAGCTTGACTTCCGCCTATAATTGGCTCCATTCCAATTACTGCGTCATCATCAGCAATTCTCATACCAATAACACCTTGTGCTACTCTACCAACAGGTCTTACATCTTTTTCATCAAATGTTATGCATAGACCTTTCTTTGTAACAAGAACTACATTATCTTCTCCATCTGTCATTCTAACGTCTATAAGCTCATCATCATCTTTTAGAGTAATCCCCATAAGTCCAGTTTTTCTGCTAGAATCATATTCTTTAAGTGGAGTTTTCTTTATTAATCCATTTTTGGTACCCATCAATAAATACTTGTCACTAGCAAAATTTTGTATAGGAATAATTGCAGATATTTTTTCTCCAGCATCAAGGTTCAATAAATTAACTATTGCAGTACCTTTTGCAGTTCTTCCTGCTTCTGGAACTTCAAAACCTCTTAATCTATACATTTTTCCTTTATTGCTAAAGAATAATAACGTATCATGTGAAGATGCTGTAAAGATATCTTTAACAAAATCACCTTCCTTGGTGGTCATGCCTGTAACACCTTTACCACCTCTTTTTTGACTCTTGTATGTATCAACTGGTTGTCTCTTTATATATCCAAGTCTACTAAGAGTAATTGCAACTTGCTCTTCTTTAATAAGATCTTCTTCATCAAATTCTCCTTCAGCAGGTGCAATTTTTGTAAGTCTCTCATCTCCATACCTGTCTTTCATTTCAAGTAGCTCATCTTTTATAATATCGTAAACTAAACTATCACTTGCTAAAACTTCTTTATAATAAGCAATAAGTTTCATAAGTTCAGCATACTCTTCTTCAAGCTTCTCTCTTTGCAACCCTTGAAGTCTTTTTAATTGCATATCTAGAATAGCTTGTGCTTGTATATCCGAAAGATTGAATCGCTTCATTAATCTTTCTTTTGCATCGTCATATGATTCTCTAATTATTCTAATTACTTCATCAATGTTGTCAATAGCAATTATTAATCCTTCTAATAGATGTGCTCTTGCTTCTGCCTTGTCTAATTCAAATTTGGTTCTTCTAAGAACAACTTCTTTTCTGTGCTTAATATATTCAACTAAACAATCTTTAAGTGTAAGAATTTTTGGTTCACCATTAACAAGTGCTAATGTTATAACTCCAAATGTGTCTTGCATTTGAGTATGTTTGTATAATTGATTTAATATTACTTGTGGACGAGCATCTCTCTTAAGTTCGATGACGATTCTAACTCTTTCCGTCCTATCAGACTCATCTCTAACTTCAGATACTCCGTCGATTCTTTTTTCTTTGATTAATTGATCTATTTTTATAATAAGATTAGATTTATTAACTTGATATGGTAATGATCTAACTATAATTCTCTGCCTATTGTTAGCCATTTCTTCTATTTCGGCTTCTGCTCTAACTGTTATTTTTCCTCTTCCTGTAGTATATGCTTCTCTAATTCCTTCTTTTCCAAGAATTAATGCTCCCGTTGGAAAATCTGGACCTTTAACTATATCCATCAATTCTTCTATCGAAACATCAGGATTCTCTATAACTTTAATAGTACCATCAATTACTTCTGAAATATTATGTGGTGGTATATTTGTAGCCATACCAACAGCAATTCCTGAAGATCCATTTATTAAAAGAGAAGGTATCTTTGATGGTAAAACTGTTGGCTCTTGAAGCCTATCATCATAGTTTGGCATAAAATCAACTGTATTTTTCTCGATATCAACAAGCATTTGCTCGGCAATTTTTGACATTCTTGATTCGGTGTACCTCATTGCTGCAGGTGGATCGCCATCAATTGAACCAAAGTTTCCATGTCCATCTATTAACGGATATCTCATTGTAAAGTCTTGTGCTAATCTAACCATTGCATCATATACAGATGAGTCACCATGAGGATGATATCTTCCTAAAACAGAACCAACTGTATTAGCGCATTTTCTATATGGTTTATCTGAAGTAATGCCATCTTCGTGCATAGAATATAAAATCCTTCTATGTACTGGTTTTAATCCATCTCTAACATCTGGTAAAGCACGAGATACTATAACGCTCATTGCATAGTCTATATATGCTGTCTTCATCTCTTCTTCAACGTTTCTCTCGATTATTTTTCCATCTAGCCTTTCCATTTTTTTCCTCTTTTCTTTTACAACATTCTCCTTGCATTATATAAAAAAGAAGTCGAAAAATCAACAAAATTATTTCAAAAATAATCAATATTTTTTACTACGCTTAATTGAATTTCCGCATATATTTAATTAATAAATATTGTGCTTTATGTAAACAATTTTATACAATTTTTTCTGCCAATACTTGTTCACTTTCTGTAATATCTGCAACACTTTCTTTATTTTTCATAAGTTCTTGTATATTATCTATTTTTCTAATATTATTTATTACCCTTTCAATAGGTAAAATCTCTTTCTCATGTTTTTGAATATTTTTATATATTTTATTCATTTCTGTCATATCCTTATTTTCAAATGCTTCTTGCCAATTTTGACAATACTTTTCTAATTTTTCTATTTCTTTTATCTGTGCTGTCAATTCACCTTCAACTTTTAATGTTATATTTTCCATAATAGTATCTTTTCCACTTTTAATGACTGCTGCAACATCGTTATTAATCAAGTTACTTTTGTTTGCTAAATTAATCGAAAAATCTAATAGTCTAGAAATGCTATCTATTATTCCTCCCTTTTTTACTGCCATTTGTATTTGATTTACATTTTCAAAGTTACCTGTTATAACTCCAATTGCACTTTTCCCAAAGTCCAATCCTGTATTTATTATTTCTGATAATCCTTCTTTAAACCCTTGATCTAAAATTATATTTTTTATATCTATAACTTGGTCTTCTATTAAATTTGGAAGTACCGTTCTTATTCCCAAATCCACTGCAGAATCTACTACTTTCCCTATATTAGTTTCTAAAAATGACTTTTGCCTATTTGCTATATCTATATTGAGATTATTATCTAGTGTGTTATTAAGTTCTAATAATTCCATATTGTAATTCCTCCTTTATTCTTTCTGATAATCTATTAATATCCTCTATGATAATCCTTTTATTTAAATTCTTATTAACAGATAGTTCAATTGACTCCGAAAAACAAATACTATCTATTATTTCATATTTAGAAAACATCTTCTCTATTAAATTATTTTTAATACTACATTTGGTTTTTTTATTTAATACAAGCTTTACCTTATCGCATTCTATCTCTTCGTAATTTTCAAGAATCCATTTGGCTTTTTTTAAACAGACTATAGATGGTTCAGTAATAAATAGTATGATATTCGCATATTCAAATAACATCTTCTGTATTTCAGTACCATTTTCTTCTCCGTCAATTATTATAAAATCATATATATTTCTTATTTTTTCAAAAAATTTATAAAACTGAATTTTCTTTAATTCTTTATCAATCTCAATATTCTCAGATGTTTCAAAGTCACATATATTTTGAATATCAAAATCTTTATATTTTATGAAAACACCACTTTGCCCTGTTATTGTATTAACACATTTAATGTTATTATCCATATCAATTACTAACACTTTTCCTTCATCCGCAAGGATTCTAGCAATTAAACAAGCTAATGTTGTCTTTCCACCACCGCCAGTTCCTGCTATTACAATCACTTCACTTTTTGAATTGTCAATCAAATGCTTTCTATTATTGGCTTCATCTACTTTTTTTATACTTCTTTTTAGAATTTCTTTAAATTCATTATTGCTATCACTTGTCGAAGCATATCTAATTTCTTGTTTATAATTTTCAATAGAATAAATTTTATATATTCCAAAAGAGTTTAAATAAATATTTTTATTATAATCTACATGTTCCAAAAATACTGTTATATCAATTTTATCGTATTTTTTTACTATTTTTTTTATTAATTCTTCAAATGATAATTCTCCAGGCAATACATCGCTTAAAATAATTGCCTCCGTTGATTTGTAAATTTCTAAAGTTTCAAAAATTCCTTCTTGATAAATAATGTCTCTTCCAATAATTTCATATCCGCTTGCTTGAAGAAACTCATAATCTATTCCATCCATTCCTATTGCTGTTATTGTTTTCAACTTATCAACTCCTTTTCATTTTCTGAACATTCTACTTCTACTAAGACATGATTTTCTCCAATAAACATTAAGCTTTCTCCTCTTTTTAAAGATTTAATTTCTATCTTCTCTTTTTCTGATAAATTTGCATACTTTTCCAATACCATTATGTTTTCTTCTTCTAATGAAAAAAATGATTTTATACTTGAATTGTTTAAAATGCTTTTCCCATATGCTCCATCTTCTAAACTAAACAAATCTGATATATCTTGTGTAATTGCCACAGCACTACCTCCATATTTTCGTATTGTTTTAAAAATTTTAAAAATAAAACTTGCTACAAATTTATTTGACGTAACTCCTATCAATCTCCATATCTCATCCATGTATATGGCCTTATTTTTTTCTCTTTCAATTTTGATTTTGTCCCAAAATAGATCCACAAATAACCACATTCCAAACTTCAGATTTTCTTCTCCTAGATCGTATATATCCGCTACTATCAGTTTGTTATTTAGGATAACATTTGTTTTTTGATTTAGAAATTTTAACGACCCATATATAAATGGATAAAGTTTTATTTTAAAAAACTCTGTTTTTTTATCTTTTTTGAATTCCTCAAATAAATCTTCAAGAATAGGCATTTCATTCGCATTTTTAAATCTTTTATTTTTATTTTCATAAACAAATAATGATTCATCATCAAATGTAATTCCTCTTTTTTTATAGGTTTCTATAAGTTTTTCTTCAAGTAATGCATACTTTTCTTCATCCATGTCACCAAAAACTAAGCCAAAGAATGCCCTAAGTTTACTTAGTTTAGAACTCAAATATCCTTTTTCTTCTTCTATACTATCTTCTCTAATATCTAAAACATTTATATAACTATCCGAAGAAGGCCCCAGTTTTATGCACACTCCCTCTAAGTTATCACATATCTTTGTATATTCTCTTTCTGGATCTATAATGTATTGTTCTAATCCCATTATTCTATATCTGAGTATTAGTAGCTTTGTATAAAATGATTTTCCTGCTCCACTTGTACCAAATATTGACATATTCGCATTTTTATATTTTTCCCTATCAAATCTGTTTACTAATATCATAGCCTTACTATAGATATTAGTTCCAATGTATATTCCTCCTTCATCACAAATATTTGAAGAAATAAATGGATATGTGGACACCAACGATTTTCCAAGTATATTCCTTTTACAAATATTTTTTATATCTTCACTATTAATAAATAGCGGCGAACATGAAAAAAATACTTGTTCTTGTCTAAACATTGCTTTTCTTGTACTCATTCCAGATGCCTGTAACATTCCCTCTACTTTAGCTATATTTCTTTGGAATTCCATCTCACTATCTGTAATTGTTTCTACATATATGTATAAAAAATACAAATCTTCGTTGTTAACCTGCATTTCTTTTCTTATATATTTTGCATCATTATAGGAATATGCAGCAATATCAATATCTTCCCTATTGCTTTTACCATCCTTTAAGTCTACTCCTACATTTCCTATAAAATAAGTTAAATCCTTTATTGTCCTATATGAATCTTGCCTCTCATAAAAGGTGGAAATATTTAAATTCAAGTCAATATTTAAAATATTCTTAAGTAGTAAATCACCATATTCACGAATATAATCTACAATCAATATTCCACCATAATATTTTCCATCAATTTCTAGATATCTTGGATTTTTATTATTTACATATGTTGGAGCAATTTTATCTTTTGTTTCCAATATTCCACTATAAAAACTTTCTATTTTCGTATTTGCAGACTCTTCTGCATTCTCCTTTCCTTATTTTCTAAAAAACGATTTTAATATTTCTTCGATATCATCTTTATTATTTATCTCAAATATTAAATTTCCACACCTTGAAAGTGCCTCCTTAACTTTAAAGTATTTTTCATTTAAATTATTAATTGCGACGGTTTCTGACAAATTATATTGTTCTTTATTTTCTATCTTGATTTCACTCTTTAGAACAACATAAAAATTCTTTGAAGAGGATTTATTCTCACTGTTTTTTTCATTTAAATAATCAATATAATCATTTGAAATATCTTTTATTTTTTCATTTTCTTCTTTACTGGAAATTTCTTTTAGATTTAAAAAGTATTGATCTAAGTTTTCTTTTTTACTTTGAATTATAATTTGAATATCAAAATCACATGATTTTAAAAATAATTTGTAAGAATTAAGTATTGCTTCTTTTTCTAAGTTTGATTTTAACTCATAGTTTATCGGGAGGACTTTGAGTATTTTTATAAATGAATTATCGCATATTATTAAACCTCCTTCTGTAACTTGCTTAAATGGTAACCATTCTTTAGTATTAAATTCTCTTTTTCTTATTTTACTCACCTCTTTTCTAGTATAGACTAAAACAAAAAGGACGCCATATTTAGCGCCCCAATTTGTGTTATATTACAACAATAATTTTTGCTTGTCAATACAAAAATTAATTTTTTATATATCAAGATTTTTTACATATTTAGCATTTTGCTCTATAAATTCTCTTCTTGGTTCAACTTCATCGCCCATAAGTAGTGAAAATGTTTTATCTGCTGAAATTGCATCATCCATTGTAACTTTTACTAAAATTCTAGTTTCTGGATTCATTGTTGTTTCCCATAATTGTTCTGGATTCATTTCTCCAAGTCCCTTATATCTTTGGATTCCAACTTGGTCTCTTGCTATTCCCTTTTCTGCTAAAACAGCCCATTGCTTGTCTAAGTCTTCATCTGTATAGCAATATATATCTTCCATTCCCTTTTTAGAAAGTTTATACAATGGTGGTTGAGCAAGAAATACATTTCCATTTTCTATAAGTGGTCTCATATATCTAAAGAAGAATGTCAAAAGTAATGTTCTAATATGAGCTCCGTCGACATCAGCATCGGCCATAATAATTACTTTACCATATCTTATTTTAGTGATATCAAAATCATTTCCTATTCCAGCACCAACTGCAAGGATAACTGGATTTAATTTATCATTACCATATATTTTATCTGCTCTTGCTTTTTCGACATTAAGCATTTTTCCCCATAATGGTAAAATAGCTTGAAATTTTCTATCTCTTCCTTGCTTTGCACTTCCACCAGCTGAATCTCCCTCAACTATATATACTTCACATTCATCTGGTATCTTGCTACTACAATCTGCTAATTTTCCTGGAAGAGTAACTGTCTCTAATGAGGTTTTCTTTCTAGCTAATTCTCTTGCTTTTCTTGCTGCTTCTCTTGCTCTTGATGCACTAATACATTTTTCAAGAACTGTTTTTCCAACATTTGGATTTTCCTCTAAAAACTCACCTAAATATTGATTAACCATAGACATGACAATTCCAGCAACTTCGCTATTTCCAAGTTTTGTTTTAGTTTGTCCTTCAAATTGTGGTTCTTTAACTTTAACAGAAATAACTGCCGTTATACCTTCTCTAATGTCATCACCAATAAGATTTGAATCTTTATCTTTTAATATACTTTTTGCTCTAGCATAATCATTGAAAACTTTAGTAAGAGCTCTTTTAAATCCCTCTAGATGTGTTCCACCTTCAACCGTATTTATATTATTTACGAAAGTATATATGTTCTCTGAATAACTTGTAGTGTATTGTATCGCAATCTCAACTGGAAATTCTCCACCCTTTTCTATATATATTGGTTTATGAAGAGGCTCCTTTCCTTTGTTAAGATATTCAACAAAAGAAACTAATCCACCTTCAAAACAAAATTCAGAAACTTGAGGTACTTCTCCCCTTCTATCTTCAAGTTTAATTCTAAGACCTTTGGTTAAAAATGCCATTTCTCTAAATCTATTTTCTAATACATTATACTCATACTCTAATGTTTCAAATATTTGGTCATCTGCTAAAAATCTAACTTTTGTTCCAGTTTTATCTGAATCACCTATTCTTTCAAGAGTTTGAATTGTCTTTCCTCTTTCAAATTTCATTTGATAAATGCCACCATCTCTTTGGATAGTAACTTCAGTCCATTCAGCTAACGCATTAACAACTGATGCTCCAACACCATGTAATCCACCAGAAACTTTGTAACCACTATCTCCACCAAATTTTCCACCAGCGTGTAAAACCGTGTATACAGTTTCTGCTGCAGATATTCCTGTTTTCTTATGCTTATCAACAGGTATTCCTCTTCCATCATCTTCAACACAAATAATATTTCCAGGTTCTATTACTACATTTATATTTTTACAATAGCCTGCTAATGCTTCATCTACAGCATTATCGACAATTTCATATACAAGGTGATGAAGCCCTCTAACCGATACACTTCCTATATACATACCTGGTCTTTTTCTAACAGCTTCTAATCCTTCTAATACCTGAATTTGATCTGCATCATACTTGTGTTCAAACTTTTCCATTTCTTCCATCCCTTCTTAATTGTACTTTCAAATCTAAAACATTGAAAGATTCTTAGATATAGTTTTAATATTTGTCTTAGAAATAAGTCCCTCATCTCTTCCACCTTTTTCACATAATACAAATGTCTTTTCAGGGCCTTCTGACAGTTTTATTAATCTTTCTTCATCAGTTAATCTTTGTTTTAAATTCTTATACTCCTTTGTATTTTTTATATTTTTTAATGTGAATAATCCTATAATATCGGATTTTCTAATCATATTTCTATTTCCAATATACAGATACATTAAATCATCTCCTACTATCTACACTTCATCAATGGCATAGCACTTACCGTTATTTACATTAAATCTCTTACAAGTATTGTCTATTTCCATATCTTCTGTACATGTAAGTATAACTTGACAATCTTTTATATTTTCTAAAAAACTCTTTCTTCTAATTTCATCTAATTCAGACATATAATCATCTAGTAATAAAATTGGAGTTTCATTAATTTCCTCTTTTACTATCTCTAATTCGCATAATTTCAGTGTTAATATTGACGTTCTTTGTTGTCCTTGAGAGCCAAAATTCCCCACTACATTTCCATTTATGTAAATCAATAAATCTTCTCTATGAATTCCTGTAGACGTGTAGCCCCTAAGGATATCTTTTTTTCTATTGTTGATTAAATTCTTTAAAAATTCTTCTTTATTTTTTCCATTATTTAAATATTTGATTTTTATCTCTTCTTTTCCACTTTTTGTTATCGAATTGTGGATAACCTGAGCCTTTTTTTGTAGTTTTTCAATAAATACTTTTCTATACTCATATATTTGCGCTGAATATTCTGAAAGCTGCTCATCCCATAGTTCTAATAATTCTTCTTTTTTTCCTTGAATTTTTATTTGTTTTAAATAATTATTTCTTTCTTCTAATATATTTTTATACCTATTTAGTAGGTATATATAATTAGGTCTCAAAGAACTAATCATCATATCAAGAAATCTTCTTCTTTTTTCTGGATCTCCCTTTATAATGTTTATATCATCTGGAGTAAATGTAACTATATTTATTTTTCCTACTATTTTACTAATCTTATCTTGTTTAATGTCATTTAAAAAGAACACTTTTTTCTGATCTAAATTTACTCTAATATTTCCTTGTCTATCAACTTTCTCATAATCAATTTCAACAGTTGCATATTCTTTATTGAATTGAATTAACTCTTTGTCTCTCTTAGCTCTAAATGATTTCCCATAAGCACACAAAAAAATCGATTCGATTATGTTAGTCTTTCCCTGAGCATTATTTCCATAGAAAATATTGATGTTTTTTCCAAGTTGTATTTCTTGATCTTCATAATTTCTAAAAGATTTTAATTTTATTCTTTTTATATTCATTATATATTTAGATTTCTCCTGTATATAAAAATTTTAGACAAACTGACAGAATAGCTTTTACTACTATAAATACGAATATAAATATTAAAATTCCAAGTACTATCGCACCAACATTAATTCTAATTCCTGATACTTCATGTATTTTATCAGATACTCCATCAAATTTACTTGTTAACTTAAAAAACTTTTTAGATATTTTATCAAATAATTCTTGCATATTCCCTCCGTTATCCTATGTATATTATTCTTTCATTTTTATTGGTAAAATCATATAAACATAATCGCCTTCATCTACTGATTTTATAATACAAGGTGATCTATTTGAACCAAATTCAATATATACTTCTTCATCATCTATTGCTTTCAATGCATCTAAGAAAAATTTTGGATTAAATCCAATCTCAAGTTCTTTACCTTCGGTTTCTATATATATTTCTTCTTTTGCATCTCCTGTTTGATTTGCACATGAAATTGTTACTTTTCCAACTTCAATACTTACTTTTACTGGATATTTCTTTTCTTTTTCTATAGATGATGCTGATATTAGTGATACTCTTTCAAAACAATTTTGAATTAGGTTTTTGTTAACTTTAATTCTAGTTTCCCAATTTTTAGGAATAGTATTTGAATATTTAAGAAATTCACCATCTAATAATCTCGTTACTATTTTACAATTTTCCATTTCAAATAGAGCTTGATTTCTAGAAATACCTATCTTAACAGTATCAAATGAATCAGCGATTATTTTATTAACTTCATTTAATGTTTTTGAAGGTATAACACAACTGAAATTTGATTTAGAATTTATTTCTTTACTTTTAACTGCTAATCTATATCCATCAACTGCAACAACATTAAGCATTCCATCAATAATTTCAAACAAACATCCTGTAAATATTGGTCTTGATTCATCTGTACTTACTGCAAATATAGTTTTCCTTATCATATTTTTAAGTATAGTTTGTTCTATTTCTATTGAGTTATCAATATTTATTTTTGGTAAATCTGGAAAATCATCTGGATTCATTGTTGCAAGTTTATATAATGAACCTTCGCATTCTATTTCTAATAAATTGTTTGAGTTTAATGTTATATTAATCTCTGAATCTGGCAATCTTTTTATTATCTCACTAAACATAGTAGCATTAACTGATGTACTTCCTTGTTCTATTACATTTGCTTCTAATATATATTCTATTCCTATCTCATAATCATAAGATGTTAATTTTATTTCATTATCATTAGTCTGTAGAAGTATATTCTCTAAAATAGGCATTGTTGTTTTTGTAGCTACACCATTTATAACAGAGCTTATACCTTTAAGTATTTTTTCTTTTTCACAAACAATTTTCATTTTCTTTCTCCTTTATACAATATTAATATATTTAGTAGTAGTAGTAGTAGGTGCTGTGGATTTGGTGGAAAACTCGTGTAATTCATATTTTCCGTAGCTTTGATTATGTGAATAACTCTGTTGATAACTTTTTGTCTTTTCCACATTATACACCTTCTTCTGTGAATAAGAGGTTATTAACATGTTTTGAACAAGGAATTCACAGTTAACTTGTGAATAACCTTTCCAGCGTTTCCGTAAGAACGAACCCCTGTCTTTTGTATAAAAATATGTTTGCTAAACAAGTTTTTGTTTTTGGTGTAAAAAATGTTCATATATTAATCATTTTTATCTTGAATAATGTTTTTCACACTTTCCACAACTAACTTTGTATTTGTATTTTCTTTTATTTCTTTTTCAATTTTTGTTACTGCATGCATAACCGTAGTATGATCTCTATTACCAAAATCTGCTCCAATCTTTGGAAAAGACATTTGAGCTAAAGTTCTACATAAGTACATGGCAATCTGTCTTGGGTGAGCAATGTCATTTGATTTTTTGGTAGATATTAGATCTTTCTTTTCTATATTAAAATATTTAGCTACTACTTCTTGTATATAATCTGAAGAAATAACTTTTTCTTTTTGCATAACATATTCATTTATTATCTTTTCTGCTACTTCTATTGTTATTGTACTATGAGTAAGTGCCGCATATGCTACTATTTTGTTTAGTACGCCTTCTAATTCACGTATGTTTGAATCAATTTTTGTAGCTATTGTTGATAATATATAATCATCTATTATTATATTGTCTGTCTGTGTTTTTCTTCTTAAAATAGCAAGCCTTGTTTCATAATCTGGTTTTCCAATATCGGCAATTAAGCCCATTTCAAAACGAGATTTCAATCTTTCTTCTAATAATTCGATATCTCTTGGAGGTCTATCACTTGAAATGATTATTTTTTTACCATTTTGATGTAATGTATTAAATGTATGAAAGAACTCCTCCTGCCCCATTTTCTTTCCTGCTAAAAATTGAATATCATCAATTAAGAGAACATCAATATTTCTATACTTATTTCTAAATAATTCATTTTTGTAATTTACATCTTTTATTGAGTTTATAAGTTCATTTGTAAATTGTTCTGACGTAACATATAAAACTTTTGCACTATTGTTTAACTCAATTATTTTATTACCAATTGCATGCATTAAGTGAGTTTTACCCAATCCTACTCCACCATATATAAATAATGGATTATATTGAGTAGCTGGACCTTCTGCTACAGCTATAGCTGCAGCTTGTGCAAATTTATTGTTATTACCAATTACGAAATTTTCAAAGGTATATTGTGGATTTAAAAAGCTATTATGGTAGTTTTCACTTTTTGAAAAATCTACAGTCTCTTCTACTCTATTCTCATTTTGTAATTCTGTTTGTTCTACCACGGTTAATTCACATTCTTTATTTGTTATGAAATTAAATGTATTTACTACTAGATCATATAATCTGGTATTTATAGCTTCTTTCTGCATTGTTGAAAGAGCGATCAACCTTATTTTATTGTCCTTGATATAGTCTATTTCTAAGCTTTTAATCCATGTTGTATATGATATTGTAGATAATTCCTCTTTTAATAAATCCTTTGCTTTTGTAAGTAAATCGTTCTTATCAGTATACATCCGAAGAGTGACCGTCCTTTCTATTTCATAATTGTAAAATTACGTGAGTTATCCACAATGTTGTCCACATGGGTTGGCTGAAATTGTTTATCCTTAAGGAATAACAGATGTTACTAATTGTGGATAACTGTGAAAAAATTTACGCAATGTGTTCTTAATATATCAAATTTACTATAAAATTACAAGATGTCTATGACAAAAAATAAGTATATTAAAATAGTATATAATCTTATAAATAATGTAATTCTTATTGACTTTTTTATTGCTATTATAGTATAATCTAAATACTTTTGATTTTATGTTACATATTTATTACATATATAATAAATATAAATGAAAATAATAGGAGGTGTAAAACATAATGAAAAGAACATATCAACCAAAAAAGAGACAAAGAAATAAAGTTCATGGTTTTAGAAAAAGAATGCAAACTAGAGCTGGAAGAAAAGTATTAAAAGCTAGAAGAAATAAAGGTAGAAAAAAGATTTCTGCATAGGGGCTAAAAAATGCCCTTTTCTTATATCATAAAAAGTATGGGAAGTGATAGTTATGAATAATACCATAATGTTAAAGAAAAATTATGAATTTAAAAGATTATTCTCAAAAGGAAAATTTATTTATGGTGACAACATTCATATCTATTTTATTGTTACAAGAAAAGATTATAACAAATTTGGAATTGCTGTTTCTAAGAAAAATGGGAAAGCGGTTATTAGAAATCACATTAAAAGATTAATAAGAGAAGTATATAAACAATTTGAAAACAACGTAAATCTTGGAGTTGATATTCTTGTTATTACAAATAATAAGAAGGAAACAAAAGAAATTAGTTTTTATGATATAAAAGAAGACATGGAGAGGGCTTTTAAAAAAGCTGGTATTTGGGTAGATAAATGTTAAAGTATATTAGTATAGGATTAATTAATTTTTATCAAAAAAGAATATCACCTTTATTTGGACACAGGTGTAAATATTATCCATCGTGTTCTGAATATACAAAACAAGCTATTGAAAAATATGGCTTTTTTAAAGGAACTGGAAGAGGAATTATTAGGATTTTAAAATGTAATCCATTTTCTAAAGGTGGTTATGATCCACTAAAATAGGAGGTTTACCGTGGGGAGAGTTATTACCCTTATTGCAAGTTATTTAGGTTATATCTTAAACTTCTTGTACAATATTTTTAATAATTATGGTGTGGCAATCATTGTATTTACAGTACTTTTAAAAGTTGTTTTACTACCATTTTCTATAAAACAGCAAAAGACAATGAAAAAATCTGCAAAAATTCAAGAGAAAATGAAAGAACTACAAGAAAAGTACAAGAATGATCAAATGAAATTAAATCAAGAAACAATGGAATTATATAAACAGGAAAATATGAGTCCATTTAGTGGATGTCTTACATCAATAGCACAATTATTTGTTGTTCTTGCAATGTTTTATTTGGTAAGTTCGCCACTTACATATATGAAGAAAGTTGACTCTAATATTATTAATAATTATAAAACACAAATTATGCAAGAAGCTGAAAAACATGCATCAGATGGAAATAACGAATCTGGGAATAGTAGTACTCCAATTAGATATCAAGAAATTGCAATTATCAAACAATATGGGAGTCAAGATCCAAACGTTTACTTGAATATGAACTTTTTAGGATTAGATCTTAGTGATGTTCCATCTCAAAACTATACAAATTGGAAAGTATATATCATTCCTGTTTTGTACGTTATGATGTCATTAGTTTCTACAAGACTTATGACAAACCTTAATAAAGTTAATAATTCTAAATCTAAAGATAATAATGAAGAAATAAAACCAGATGATGATACAAAAGATTTGGTAAAAAAAGAAGAAGACAAAGAAGCTGATATGATGGAAGAAATGAATAAAAATATGACTGTGATGATGCCAGTAATGTCTGTAATGATTGCACTTATTGCTCCATTAGGACTTGCGTTATATTGGTTAGTGAGTAATTTCTTTTCAATTATAGAAAGGCTTATTTTGAATAAATTTTTTAAAGATGAAGGAGAAAAACAAAATGGATAACGTTTATGTTTTTGAAGGGAAAACATCTACAGAAGCAATAGATAAAGGACTTAAAGAATTAGGTGTTTCAAAAAGTAAAGTTAATATTAAAATTTTAGAGCAAGAGGATAAGAGAAGCTTTTTTAGTATACTTACACCTAGAGTAGTTAAAGTTGAAATTACACTTAAAGATACAGATAAAGAGGAAACTAAAATCGTCAATAAGCCAAAAGACGAATCAAATAATAATAAAAAAGTTGAAAAAGAAGTAAGGACTGAAGAAGAACTTAATGCTGCGGTTACTGATATAACAAAGTTTATGGATGAATTTACTAAGAGTATTAATACAAAAATTGATTATAAAATTGTAGTAGAAGATGAAATGATTAAAGTAAATATCGATGGAGAGGATACTGGATTTTTAATCGGTTATAGGGGAGAAGTACTTAATAGTTTACAATTAATCATATCAAATATAGCTTGTAAATCTTCAAAAGAGAAAATTAGAGTATCTTTGAACATTAGTGGTTATAGAGAAAAAAGAGAAAAAGATTTAGAAGTGCTTGCGACAAAAATTGCTGGAACTGTTATTAAAAGAGGAAAAGATATAACACTTGAGCCAATGTCTGCATATGAAAGAAAAATCATTCATACAAAACTACAAGATAACAATAAAGTTAAAACATATAGTATTGGTGAAGAACCATATAGAAAAGTTGTTGTTTCTTTAAATAGAAAATAAAGATTAAAACCTTTATGGAACGATATAGACCATAAAGGTTTTTTTGTTGGTTTTTAAGGAAACGTTGAAATATTATGTTTACTATGATATAATATTTAAAGTTTTTATTAAAAAGAAGGAATTTAAGATGAGTACTATAGTTGCAATATCAACTGCACCAGGAATTGGTGGAATTGGAATTGTTAGAATGAGCGGAAATCAAAGTTTTGAAATATTAAGAAAAATATTTGTACCTAAGGATAAAAAAGCTTTTGATAATATTAATGGTTATACAATAAAGTATGGAACAATAAATGATGGTAATAAAATAATAGATGAGGTTTTAGTTTCATTTTTTAAAGAACCTAAGAGTTATACAACAGAAAATATGTGTGAAATCAATTCACACGGTGGAGTAGTTGTATTAAATAAAATATTAGAACTTTGTTTAAAAAATGGTGCTGTTTTAGCCGAAGCAGGAGAGTTTACTAAAAGAGCATTTTTAAATGGTAGAATTGATCTATCACAAGCAGAAGCTGTTATTGATGTTATTAATTCAAAAACTGAAAAAGAAGCTTTAGTTGCTACTAAGCAGTTAGAGGGTAGAGTTTCAGAAACAATACAAAATATAAGAAAAAAAATAATATCTGTTTTGGCTGATATAGAAGCAACCATAGATTATCCTGAATATGATTTAGAAGAAGTTACTAATAATAAGATTTTAGACATTTTAAAAGAAGCTAAAATGGATCTTAAAAAACTTGAAAATACATTTGATAATGGAAAAATATTGAGAGAAGGAATAAAAACAGTTATTCTTGGAAGGCCCAATGCTGGTAAATCTTCACTTCTTAATTTGATATTGAATGAAGAAAGAGCAATAGTTACGAGCATAGAAGGTACAACAAGAGATACAATAGAAGAGTATATCTCGATTAAAGGAATACCTTTTAAAATTATTGATACAGCAGGAATAAGATCTACAAATGATCAAGTAGAGATAATAGGTGTTCAAAAGGCACTTAATCTTGCAAAAGAATGTGATATTGTTATTGGTATATTTGATATTAGTAAGAAGTTAGATGAAGAAGACTATAGAATTATCAATGTTTTAAAAGAAAAAAAGTCTATTATAGTTCTTAATAAAAGTGATTTAAAATCTAATATTGAAGATGAGTATATTAATTCTTTAGGTATTCCAGTTGTTTATATTTCAACAATCAATAAGGAAGGTATAGATAGTTTATATGATGAAATGTACAACGTTTATAAATTTGATGAAAATGTTGTTGACAATGAGACAATAGTTTCGAATGAAAGGCACAAAAATCACATTAGAAAAGCATTAGAAAATGTTGATGTTTCAATAAAAACGATAAATGATGGGTTACCTATTGATATGATTTCAACTAATATAAAAGAAATAATCGAAGAGTTAGGAAAAATTACTGGAGATAGTGTTACCGAAGATATTATTAATGAGATTTTCTCAAAGTTTTGTTTAGGAAAATAGAAGAGGTATTAAAATGAGTTATGAAGCGGGAAAATATGATATTGCAGTTATTGGTGCTGGGCACGCAGGATGCGAGGCAGCACTTGCCTCTGCACGTCTTGGAAAAAAAACATTATTGTTTTCAATAAGCCTTGAATGTATTGCAAATATGCCATGTAATCCACACATAGGTGGAACTTCAAAAGGTCATTTAGTTAGAGAAATTGATGCTTTAGGTGGTGAAATGGGCAAAAATATTGATAAGACCATGATTCAATTAAGAATGCTAAATACATCCAAGGGACCAGCAGTACATTCTTTAAGAGCACAGGCTGATAGAAAAAAATATCAAATGGAGATGAAACATACTATAGAAAATCAAAAGAATCTTTTCTTAAAGCAGGCTGAAATAGTTGATATTGGAGTAGAAGATGGGAAAGTTGTTTCTGTTACTACGAAATTAGGAGCAGTATATAAGGTTGATGCAGTAATATTTGCTACAGGAACATATTTAAAAGGAAAGATTTTTATCGGAGAAACTTCATATGAAAGTGGTCCAGATGGCGTTGCTGCTGCAAATGAATTATCAAAGTGTTTAAAGAAACTTGGTATTAAAATTCAAAGATTTAAAACTGGTACACCAGCTAGAATAAATAAAAATAGTATAGATTTTAGCAAAATGGAAATTCAAAATGGCGATAATGATATAATACCATTTTCGTTTGATGATGAGATTCCAAATATGAATCAAGTTCCATGCTGGCTTACATACACAAATGAGAAAACTCATGAAATAATTAAAAAAAATCTTCATAGATCTCCACTATATGCTGGTGAAATTGAAGGAACAGGTCCAAGATATTGTCCATCGATAGAGGATAAAGTTGTTAGATTTGCAGATAAGGAAAGGCATCAAATATTTGTTGAACCAATTGGTCTTGATACTGAAGAAATGTATATCCAAGGAATGAGTTCATCATTACCAGAAGATGTTCAAATTGAAATGTATAGAACAATTCCTGGATTGGAACATGCCGAATTTACTAGGCCAGCATACGCAATTGAGTATGATTCAATAGAGCCATCTCAATTGAAAAGTTCGTTAGAACTTAAGAGCATTGGTGGTATGTTTTTTGCTGGACAGATAAATGGAACCTCTGGATATGAAGAGGCTGCAGCCCAGGGGATTATGGCGGGTATTAATGCAGTTCGTAAAATAGACAATAAAGATCCTGTAATTCTTGATAGATCACAAGCTTATATTGGAGTTTTAATTGATGATATTGTTACTAAAAGTACACAGGAACCATATAGAATGATGACATCTAGAGCTGAATACAGATTATTACTTAGACAAGATAATGCTGATTTGAGGTTAACAGAAATTGGACATGATGTTGGACTTATTTCAGACGAAAGATATGCAAGGTTTGTTGAGAAGAAAAAGCAAATTGAAAAGGAAATTGAAAGAGTAAATAGTTTAATTATAAAGCCAACCAAAAAAGTCAACGAATTCCTAGTAAAATATGGAACAAATGAATTGTCTACAGGTGTTAAATTAGCGGATTTATTAAAAAGAACAGAATTAAATTATGAAATACTTGCTGAAATAGATGAGAATAGACCATCTTTAGATAGACAAGTCATAGAAGAAGTAAATATTATGGTAAAATATGATGGATACATAGAGATGCAAAAAAAACAGGTAGAAGGTTTTAAAAAACTAGAAAAGAAATTATTACCCGATGGAATCGACTACAAAAAAATTAAAGGATTGAGATTAGAGGCAAGACAGAAACTTGATAATATAAAACCATATTCTATTGGTCAAGCATCCAGAATATCAGGAGTTTCACCAGCAGATATATCGGTATTACTTATATATCTTGAACAACAAAAAAGAAAATAGTTGAGAGTATTTAATGGAAAGAAAAGAGTGTATTAATTATTTAAAAAAAGAACTTAATAAAATTGATATAACTATCAGTGATGAAAAATGCGAATTGTTATATTTATATATGAAACATCTGTTAGAATGGAATAAAAAAATTAATTTAACAGCAATTAGAAATGAAGAGGATTTTATCTTAAAACATTTAGTGGATTCCTTATCTATTATCAAGTATCTAGATTATAAAATGGATAGTAGTTTTAATATTATAGACATTGGAACGGGTGGTGGTTTTCCTGGAATACCTTTAAAGATATACTACCAAAATTCTAAAGTGACATTAGTTGATTCTATTAATAAAAAGCTAAATGTTATTAAAGATATAACAGAAAATATCAATATTAATAATTTGGAATTTGTTCATTCTAGGGCAGAAGAGTTAGGACAGAAAAATGAGTATAGAGAAATGTTTAATCTAGTTGTTTCAAGAGCTGTTGCCAATCTTACTACATTAGTAGAATATCTAATACCATTGTGTGGACTGGGCGAAAAAGTTATATGTATGAAAGGACCAGGTGCTGAAGAGGAATTGTTACATGCAAATAAAGCAATTGAAATTTTAGGGGGAAAAGTTGAAAACATTGTTAATTTTAAAATAGAGGATGAAAATCGTTGGTTGATTATAATAAAAAAAGTTAAAAAAACCCCAAAGCAATATCCAAGAGAAGTTGGAGTGCCATTAAAAAAACCAATTGAATAAAGTATAAAAAGAATACAAGCATGTATTCTTTTTTTGTTAAGTGTGAAACATTTTTATGTAACTCCACTAATATAAGCAAAAACTTAATGTTTGTTCTAAATAAAGTTTGTGTTTTATTACACTTATGGGTCGACGATACAGTAATACCAAACAATACAAGGTATTGCGCTGAAAGTATAAATTTCAAAATTAGAAGTAAAAAATAAAGAAAAAGCTAAAAATTAAATGAAAATAAGACTTGGTTTTTCGTGAAACATTTTATGGTTAACTAAATATAGTAAAAAAATTTCGTAAACTGATTATTAGTTTACATGAAAATATAAAATTCAAAATATTGATTTTTTTAATAAAATAGTATATTATTTATAAGAAATAAAAAAGGAGGATTATACATTGGGAAAAGTAATTGCTATAGCTAATCAAAAAGGTGGAGTAGGGAAGACAACAACAGCAGTTAATATTGGGACTATTTTAGCAAAGAAAAACAAAAAGGTATTGCTTATAGATGCTGATCCGCAAGGAAATGCTACAAGTGGATTAGGATTAGAAAAGGAAATAGAATTATCACTTTATGACGTGCTAATTAATGATGTAAAAATAAACGAAATAGTTCAAAAAACAGCAATAAAGAATCTAATGGTATGTCCAGCAAATATGAATTTAGCGGGCGCAGAAGTCCAACTTGTGACTCAAATGTCAAGGGAGCAAAGATTAAAAGAAAAAATAGACGAAATAAAAGATGAATACGATTTTATATTTATAGATTGTCCACCATCTTTGGGGTTAATTACTTTAAATGCATTTACAGCATCAGATTCAGTTTTTATACCAGTACAGTGTGAATACTTTGCATTAGAAGGTTTGGGCCAACTGCTTAATACTATAAATTTAGTTAAGAAACATTTAAATAGAACACTTGAGATAGAGGGGGCAGTTCTTACAATGTATGATTCTAGGACAAATTTATCAAACCAGGTAGTGAAAGAAGTACAAAGATATTTTGGGAATAAAGTATATAAAACTGTAATACCTAGAAATATAAAACTTAGTGAAGCTCCAAGTTATGGAATGCCTATAACGATATATGACCCAAAGTCTAAGGGAGCTAGAGCTTATGAGAAGTTGGCAAGAGAATTAATAAAAAATAATCAAATAGAAAAAAATAAGGAGGTTTAATAGATGGCAAGTGCTAAGAAAACTGGATTAGGAAAGGGATTGGATGCGTTATTCAATTCACCATTTATAGCAGATGTTATTGACGATGAAAGTATTAATATTGATGCAAAGAAGAACGGTGATCCAAGTATTAAGTATATAAAACTAAATAATATTGAACCTAATAAAAATCAAGCTAGAAAAATATTCGATGAAGAATCACTAGAAGATCTTGCTAATTCTATTAAAGAGTACGGGGTTATTCAACCAATTATCGTATCAAGAAAAGATAACTATTATGAAATAGTGGCTGGTGAGAGAAGGTGGAGAGCATCGAAAAAAGCAGGATTGGAGACTATTCCGGCAATTGTTAGAGATGATGATACCAAAAACAATATGGAAATTTCATTGATTGAGAATATTCAAAGAGAAGATTTAAATCCAATAGAAAAAGCAAGAGGGATAAAGCAACTAATGGAAGAATACAATTTTACACAAAGTCAAGTTGCAGAAAAATTAGGAAAGAGTAGAAGTGCAATTGCAAATACAGTAAGATTACTAAATTTAGATGAAAGAGTAATTAATTTAGCATTAGAGGGAAAACTATCTGAAAGTCATTGCAGAACAATTTTATCTATAGATGATCCAGAAAAACAGTATCAAACTGCGATGAAACTAATAGATAGTGGCGCATCAGTACGACAGGCTGAGAAAAAAGTAAAAGTAAATAAAGCTAACAAAAAAATAGAAAAATATGAACCTATATATAAAAACATAGAAGAAAGATTTGAAGGCTTTTTTGGAACAAAGGTAAAACTTGATCCAGGAGCAAGAAGAGGAAAGATAATAATTCAATACAGTTCAAACGATGATTTGGAAAGAATGCTTGAATTGTTAAAATAATAGTGGTTAAACGAAAGATAATAGTATTTAATACTCTTATCTTTTTTTTTAGAATTTATGAATAGGAGAATAATAATGAAAATAGACCAAAACATACTGAGTATATTAGTAATAGTAAGTATAATAATGAACGTAGTTTGCATGCTTTATATAATTGTACTAAAGAATAAATATATAAACTATATAAGAAAACTTGGAAAAGGTGAAAACTTAGTAGAAATGCTAAAAAGTTATATAAATAGTGTAGAGGATATCAAAAGGGATAATGATGAGATAAAAGCATATTATACTACTTTAGTGGGAGATATAGATTCATGTGTACAAAAAGTAGGCCTTGTAAGATATAATGCATTTAGAGATGTAGGAAGCGATTTGAGTTTTGCGCTTGCGTTATTAGATAGAAATGATGATGGGGTAGTATTGAACGGGTTATTTGGATCAGATTCGTCTAACATATTTGCTAAGCCAATAAAAGGAGGTAATTCAAAATATCAATTATCAGAAGAAGAGAAAGAAGCAATAAATATTGCCGAACAAAGTAAAAATTTCTATATGAAAAATAGAATAAATAAATATTAATACATTCAAAAGTATATTTATTAAAATATACTTTTTTTATTTTATAGGAAAGTGCTTCGCACTTCCCTATAAAATAAAGCCTTCGGCAATTTTGCACACAAATTTGCTACGCAAATTTGG
>OCVV012865402.1_pt1 | contig 40157 bp, 34 predicted proteins | sample 1539721 | NCBI WGS metagenome assembly OCVV01 (sample SAMN02144230, study PRJEB22623) | gut metagenome | biome: sheep rumen | host: Ovis aries | place: New Zealand | reverse complement strand
TTCCTCTTTGAGGAAGAGAACAAGGCCGGACTGGAAGGCTTTGAAAAGGGCCAGCTGACTGAGCTGGACGCGATGAACGTCATGACCGGTATCTATACCGGCCGGAGCCCCAAGGACAAGTACATCGTCATGGACGAGAACAGCAAGGACACCGTCTGGTGGACCACTGAGGGCTACAAGAACGACAACCATCCCCTGAGCGAGGAAAACTGGGCCAAGCTCAAGGCCAAGGCCCAGAAGGAGCTGAGCGGGAAGCGCCTGTTCGTGATGGACGCGTTCTGCGGCGCGAACAAGGACACCCGTATGGCTGTCCGCTTCATCATGGAAGTGGCCTGGCAGGCGCATTTCGTGAAGAACATGTTCATCCGCCCCTCCGAGGAAGAGCTGGCCTCCTTTGAGCCGGACTTCGTGGTCTACTGCGCCAGCAAGGCGAAGGTGGAAGAATACAAGGAGATGGGCCTGAACAGCGAGACGGCTGTCGCCTTCAACATCACCAGCCGGGAGCAGGTCATCCTGAACACCTGGTACGGCGGCGAGATGAAGAAGGGTATGTTCTCCATGATGAACTACTATCTGCCGCTCAAGGGCATCGCTTCCATGCACTGCTCCGCCAACACCGATATGGAAGGCAAGAACACCGCGATCTTCTTCGGCCTCTCCGGCACCGGCAAGACCACGCTGTCCACGGATCCCAAGCGCCTGCTGATCGGCGACGACGAGCACGGCTGGGATGACAACGGCGTATTCAACTTCGAAGGCGGCTGCTATGCGAAGGTCATCAACCTGGACAAGGATTCCGAGCCGGATATCTACAACGCGATCCGCCGGGATGCCCTGCTGGAGAACGTGACGGTCGACGCGGAAGGCAAGATTGACTTTGCCGACAAGAGCGTGACCGAGAACACCCGCGTGAGCTATCCGATCGAGCACATCGAAAAGATCGTGCTGAACGTAAACCCCGTTTCCGCCGGCCCCGATGCGAAGAATGTGATCTTCCTGAGCGCGGATGCTTTCGGCGTACTGCCGCCCGTGTCCATCCTGACTCCGGAACAGACCAAGTATTACTTCCTCAGCGGCTTCACCGCGAAGCTCGCCGGCACCGAGCGCGGCATCACCGAGCCCACCCCCACCTTCAGCGCATGCTTCGGCCAGGCTTTCCTGGAACTGCATCCCACCAAGTATGCTGAAGAGCTGGTCAAGAAGATGGAAAAGAGCGGCGCCAAGGCCTATCTGGTCAACACCGGCTGGAACGGAACGGGCAAGCGGATCTCCATCAAGGATACCCGCGGCATCATCGACGCGATCCTGGGCGGCGATATCCTGAATGCTCCGACCAAGAAGATTCCGTACTTCAATTTCGAGGTTCCCACCGAGCTCAAGGGCGTCGACAGCGGCATCCTGGATCCGCGGGACACCTACGCGGATCCCACCGAATGGGACAACAAGGCCAAGGATCTGGCCCAGCGGTTCATCAAGAACTTCGCCAAGTATGAGACCAACGAAGCCGGCAAGGCGCTGGTTCCTGCCGGTCCGCAGCTGTAATCCACAGTTTTTCAGAGGCAAATCCACCGGGATGCCGTCCTGTTGCGGGCGGCATCCCGTGTGTGGTTCATAACAAAACCTGAACGGAGCGTACATTTTCATGAAAAAAGTACAATTTACCGAAACCGTGCTGCGGGACGCCAACCAGTCCCTGATGGCCACCCGGCTGCCCTACAAGGATTTCGAGGAGATCCTGCCGACGATGGACAAGGCGGGATATTATTCCGTTGAGTGCTGGGGAGGCGCGACCTTTGACAGCTGCCTGCGGTATCTGGACGAGGATCCGTGGGAGCGGCTGCGCAACATTCGCAAAAACATGCCCAACACCCGGCTGCAGATGCTGCTGCGCGGCCAGAACCTGCTGGGCTACAAGCATTATCACGATGACGTGGTCGAGAAGTTCGTTGAGCTGAGCATCAAGAACGGAATCGACATCATCCGGATTTTCGACGCGCTGAACGATTTCCGGAACCTGGGAACCGCCCTGGATGCCGTGAAGAAATACGGCACCAAACGGACGATCGCTTCCGGCTGCATCAGCTATACCCAGAGCCCTGTGCACACCGTGGACAAGTACGTTGAGATGTGCAAGGAACTGGTGAAGATGGGCTTTGACACGCTGTGCCTGAAGGACATGGCCGGCACGATGAGCCCCTATGAAGCGGAGCACCTGATCAAGGGCATCAAGGATGCGGTCGGCAACGTGCCGGTGATTCTGCACACGCACTGCACCACTGGCATGGCCTATATGACCCTGACCAAGGCGATCGAGAGCGGCGTCGACGTGATTGACACCGCGACCAGCTGCTTCTCCAACGGTACCAGTCAGGCGGCGACCGAGACGATGTTCTATGCCATGCAGCAGTATGGCATTGAAACCGGACTGGATGAGAAGGTCATCAACAAGGTGAACGATTACTTCAAGCCCGTGAAACAGAAGTATGTCGACAGCGGGCTGATCAATCCGAAATCGATGTCCACCGACAGCCAGGCCCTGGTTTACAAGGTCCCGGGCGGCATGCTGAGCAACATGATCGCCAACCTGAAGGACATGAACGCGATGGACAAGTTCGACGAAGCGCTGCTGGAGATTCCCGCGGTCCGCAAGGATCTGGGCTATCCGCCGCTGGTGACGCCGCTGAGCCAGATGGTTGGCAACCAGGCGGTCACCAATGTGCTGGTCGGCGAACGGTACAAGAATATTTCCAATGAAGTGAAAAACTACTTCAAGGGTGAATACGGCATTGCGCCGGCTCCCGTGAATCAGGAGCTGCAGGAGAAAATCCTCGGCGCGGGCGGAAAGCCTGTCGACTGCCGAATCGAAGACAGCAAGCGCACGGGAGAAGATTTCCGGAAGGCGAAGGAAGCGCTGGGCGATCTTTGCGAGAGCGAAGAGGACGCCATGAGCTGGATCTGCTTCCCCGCGCAGGCTGAGAAGTTCCTGAAGGAACGGAAGGCGAACCGCGAAAAGGTCGTCAAGTATACCATCGAGAAGGCTTAAGGAGGGAAGCAGATGTCTATTGCCATGGCTGAAGAAGTCATCAATGAGGTTGCCGCGGAAGCAACGCAGGCGGCCGCACAGGCAACCGGCGACCGGCTGACGCTCAACATCGGGGAGAACCTTCTCGACGCTGTTCTGGGATATCTGGTGGTATTCATCGGACTGACGCTGCTGATGGCGGTGGTGATTGCCGTCGGCAAGATCATGACGGCGAAGGCGAAGAAGAGCGCTCCTGCTGCGGAATCCGCACCGGCCCCCGCACCCGCCGCTGCCGCGCAGACGGCTCCAAAGAAGCTGGCTCCCGGGAGTGCCGGCGATGTGAAGATCTATGATACTGATCCGCGGGATGCGGCCATGATCATGGCCATCGTTGCAGAAAAGCTGCAGAAACCCCTGAACGAACTCCGGTTCGTATCCATCAAGGAGGTCAAATAACCATGAAATACAAAGTCACCCTGAAGGGTAAAACATACGAGGTCGAAGTCAATCAGGGAGAAGCGATGATCCTGGACGAGTACGAAGCGTACGCGCCGGCGCCGGCCGCCGCGCCCGCTCCGGCTGCGGCTCCCGCGGCCCCCGCGGCACCCGCTGCTGCAGCATCGGCCGCCCCCGCGGCTGTTGCCGGCGAGCAGGTGGTATCCCCCATGCCTGGCACCATCGTGAAGGTCAATGTGAGCGCCGGCAAGGCGGTCAAGTCCGGCGAGGTGCTCGCGGTGCTGGAAGCCATGAAGATGGAGAACGAAATCATGGCACCGCATGACGCGACAGTGGTCCAGGTGCTGACGGATGTCGGAACCAAGGTGGATACCGGTACGCCGATCATCGTGCTGGGATAAGGGAGGAAGACAGAGATGTTAGAATCCCTCGGAAAACTGGTTACGGAGTCCGGGTTTGCAGGCTTTTTCAGCAACCCGGACGGTTGGAGAAACCTGGTGATGATCGCCATCGCCTGCGTTCTGCTGTATCTGGGAATCAAGAAGCAGTATGAACCGCTGCTGATGGTCGGTATCGCCATGGGATGCCTGCTGGCGAATGTCAGCTCGGTGTTCATGACGACGGACGGATCCCTGCCGGATGCCCTGTACCATCAGGATCTGTGGGACCGTTTCCTGAATACCGGCGCGTTTACCGGGCCGGAATTCAAGGAGTATTTCCATAATTACGGCGCGATCCTGGCGGAAGGCGGACTGATCGATATCCTGTATATCGGCGTCAAGGCCGGCATCTATCCCTGCCTGATCTTTATTGGCATCGGTGCGATGACGGACTTCGGTCCGCTGATCTCCAACCCGAAATCCCTGCTGCTCGGCGCTGCGGCGCAGTTCGGCGTGTTCTTCGCCTTCTTTGGCGCGAACCTGCTGGGCTTTGACGCGCAGCAGTCCGCTTCGATCGGCATCATCGGCGGCGCGGACGGCCCGACCGCCATCCTGACCACCACCAAGCTCGCGCCCGAACTGCTGGGACCGATCGCGGTGGCTGCCTACAGCTACATGGCGCTGATCCCGATGATTCAGCCGCCGCTGATGCGGGCGCTGACGACGGAGAAGGAACGCAGCGTGAAGATGACCCAGCTGCGCGAAGTCAGCAAGACGGAAAAGATTCTGTTCCCGATCGTGGTGACGATCTTCGTCGTGCTGCTGCTGCCCTCCACCGCGCCCCTGATCGGCTGCCTGATGTTCGGCAACCTGCTGAAGGAAACCGGCGTGACCGAACGGCTGAGCGACGTGGCGCAGAACGCCCTGATGAACATCGTTACACTGTTCCTGGGCATCAGCGTCGGCGCCACGATGGTCGGCTCCCGTTTCCTGACCCTGGATACGATCAAGATCGTTGTGCTCGGGCTGATCGCTTTCGCCTTCAGCACGATCGGCGGTCTGCTCGTCGGCAAGCTGATGTACAGGCTGAGCGGCGGCAAGATCAATCCGCTGATCGGATCTGCCGGTGTTTCCGCCGTGCCGATGGCGGCCCGTGTATCCCAGCGCGAAGGCCAGAAGGCGAATCCTTCCAACTTCCTGCTGATGCACGCCATGGGACCGAACGTGGCGGGCGTGATCGGATCCGCCATTGCGGCCGGGTTCCTGATCAGCATGTTTGGTTAATCTCCTTACCGATGACACAAAGGCGGAATGGCTTCCGGGCGATTCCGCCTTTTTTTCATCTGATCGCTGCTGTCTGCTTCCGTTTCGATCGCCGCCATGATTGATTTCAGACGGACAGTGGGGTACAATGATTCCGGAGCGTACTGAATATCATGACGGAACGGCGGGAAAGCAGAGAATGACGCAAAAGAACAAATGGATCCGTCCGGCGCTGGATTACGCCATCGTGACCCTGGCCGCAGTGGCCATGGCCATCAACTATCAGGTTTTTATTCTTCCCAATCAGTTTGCCCCGTCCGGACTGGGCGGAATCAGCACCATGATCCAGTATATTTTCCACTTCAGCGTCGGATATATGACCCTGATCATGAATATCCCGCTGGCGGTGATTTCCTGGTTCCGGATTGACAAGCAGTTCACGGTGAAAACGCTGGTCAGCGTGACCGTCTTTTCCGGATTTCTCCTGCTGCTGCAGAATGATGTGATCGATATCCGGAGATTCATCTATCAGACGAACGACGGCAAGAGCACGATTCTGGCACCGGTGGCTGCGGGCATCATCAACGGCATCATTGAGGCCGTCTCCCTGAAATATGGCGGGAGCACGGGCGGAATGGACTATGTATCCGCGCTGATCCACAAAAAGAAGCCTGCATACTCCATGGTGCATATCTCCTTCCGGATGAACCTGGTGATTGCCGGCGTATCCTATTTCGTTTATAATTTTCAGGTGGAGCCGGTGATCCTGTGCATGATCTATGCTTTCCTGACGACGAGAATGTGCGATTATATCCTCAAGGGAGGGCATGAGGCCCTTCGGGTCGAGATGATCACGGAGCATCCGGACGAAATCACGGACCGGATCGTGCATGAGCTTCATCATTCCAGCACGATTCTCCAGGCAACGGGCGGATACAGCCATCAGGGGAAGACCGTCCTGATCACCGTGATCGGAAAGCATCAGATCACGGATCTGACGCGGATTATCAGTGAATATCCGGATACGTTTGCCAACATTTCCACGGTGACAGACACGGTGGGGAATTTCAACCGAAAGTATTCATGAGCTTTTGTGCTCAAAGTGAAGGGGCAGCGTCCGCGATGAGACGCTGCCCCTTCCTCGGTCAGCAGGGAATTACAAAGTAGCGGCCATGACGGCCTTGATGGTATGCATCCGGTTCTCCGCCTCGTCAAAAACGATGGAGCGGGGACTTTCGAACACCTCATCGGTTACCTCCATGCAGTCCAGCCCGTACTTTTCGGAGATGGAGCGGCCGATGGTGGTGTTCAGATCATGGAAGGAAGGCAGGCAGTGCATGAATACGGCCTGCGGCCCTGCTTTTTCCATGACATCCGCGGTGACCCGATAGGGAAGCAGATCCTGAATCCGTTCCTCCCAGACATGCTCAGGCTCGCCCATGGAGACCCAGACATCCGTATAGATCACGTGCGCGCCGGAAACGGCCGTGGCGACATCCTCCTCAAAATCGAGCACCGCGCCGGTATCTTTGGCGATGGCCCGGCAATCCTCGATCAGGCGGGAATCCGGCTGATACTTCCGGGGAGAGCAGGCGACAAAATGCATGCCCATCTTGGCGCAGCCGACCATCAGGGAATTGCCCATGTTATAACGGGCATCGCCCATATAGACCAGCTTGATCCCGGCCAGAGAACCGAAATGCTCCCGAATCGTCAGAAAATCGGCCAGAATCTGGGTAGGATGAAATTCATTGGTCAGCCCGTTCCATACGGGCACGCCGGAATAGCGGGCCAGATCCTCCACGATCTGCTGCCCGTATCCGCGGTATTCAATCCCGTCATACATGCGGCCGAGCACCCGCGCGGTGTCCGCGATGCTTTCCTTCTTGCCGATCTGGCTTCCGGACGGATCCAGATAGGTACAGCTCATACCCAGATCATGGGCGGCCACCTCGAAGGCGCAGCGGGTCCGCGTGCTCGTCTTTTCAAAGATCAGGGCGACGTTCTTTCCGCGGAAGTCGTCATGCGGGATGCCGTCCTTTTTCTTTTTTTTCAGTTCCGCCGAAAGATCCAGCAGCCCGGTGATTTCCGCCGGAGTCAGATCCAGCAGCTTCAGAAACTTCTTTTCGGAAAGCCTGAACATATCCTGGCACTCCTTTATCTGTCAAAATGTGATTACCATTATAGTGGAACCGAACGGACGGTGTCAATGAAATCATCAGGCTTTCTGATGGAACGAATGACCGCATTTCGGACAGGTGATATCCTTTTCGCCGGTTCCTTTCTTCATCCGAAGCAGCGTTTTGCACTTCGGGCATTTGAAAAACTTATACTCCTTCCGGTTCTGCTGGCGCTTCACAAACTGATTGAACCGGGTTTTCCACCCGGAAGTCAGGGACAGATACTTCCGGTTCTCCTGCATCCGCTTTTCCCGATTCCTGGAAAGCATCCGGAACAGGGTGACGATATACAGCGCCAGGCCCAGAAATGAAAGGAGCGGGGTGCGAAGGAAACTGCCCAGCAGGGAGATGATCAGGCCGGAAAAAAGGGTGCACATCCCGAGGTTGTCGACCCCGTTACGCCCCTGCATAAAACGGACCAGGCTTTCACGCACACGACTGAGAAAATTCATGAAACAGACCTTCTTTCTCGTTCATTTCCAAAGGGGATTCAGCAACAAAAGAAACGGCCGAAGCCGCCCATGCAGCAGTTGAGTGCCATGTTGGCGGCAATGCATGTCAGACACGGGTTCCCGCAGATCATCGACCGGAAATCGTATCCGCCATCCTGCCGTGTCTGCCGATAGGTTTCGCGGCCGGAATCAATGGAGGAGAGCAGCTGCTGATATTCGGCATCCTGTGGAGATAGCCGGACCGCGGCCTTCGCATGATCCAGCGCGGAGATGCGGTTGCCCAGCGCCATATCCGCCCGGGCATACAGCGCGTGCCAGTCCGCGTTGTGCTGCGTAATCCGGTTCAGAATCTGCAGGGCATCGGTATGCCTGCCGGAGAGGATCAGGTCCGCCGCCGTACGCAGATCGGGATTCGCATACGCGCGCGGACGGAAGGAAGCACCCTGACGGGCCTGCTGGCCGCCGAAGAAGGCCGCGAACGGATCAAATCCGTATTCTCCGAAGGGGCTGCCGGACGCATTCTGACGACCGGGATCCTGGTATGTATACTGATAGCTCTGCTGCGAAGAGGAAGACCGGCCGTACGGATTCTGCTGATAACCGGACGACCAGTTGCTGCCAAAGGGCGAGGAGGCGCCGCCGCCTTTTTTGATCTGAAGCGCCTGGGTATAGGCTTCATTGATTTCCTTCATCTTCTGTTCGGCGGCCTTGTCGCCCGGATGCAGATCCGGGTGATACTTTTTGGCCAGCTTCCGATAGGCGGACTTGATTTCATCCTCCGAGGCGGACGGGGAGAGCCCCAGAACCGCGAAGGGATCATTTGCCATGACGCCGGGCCTCCTTTCTTTCCCGCTGCTCCATTCGGAGTGCGTATCTTTGCCAGATGCCGCTGTAAAGCACATTCCGCAGGAGCGGCAGATCGCGCTCCAGCGGGAGCAGTTCAAAATGCTCCGTGGCTTCGGCAATCAGCATCTCCAGCGTTTCGCGGCAGAAGGCTTCGTAATCCTCCCGGGCGCTGTATGCCAGCAGCGGATTGAAACGCTTTTTCTTCCGGTCCTCCTCCAGATCCTCCCAGGCATCCATCCAGTATACAAACCGTCCGAGACCTTCGCCGACCGCATACAGCTGCGGTGCCCAGAGATCATCCGGATCCGGAACGAATACGGATCCAAGCATCCGGCCGGACAGATTGCACAGCAGATCGGGGTCCGGTTGTTTCGCCTTTTCGCCTTCCCACAGAAGCTTCAGGGATTCCTGAACTCGGACGGACTGACGGGGGTACTGCTCCCGGACCTTTTCCAGCTTGTTCCGGAAGGTTTTTTCCGCAGCTCTGCCGGAAAAGGATCCGTCATCCATCCGCTGGTCCAGCGCTTTGTAGTAAAAGAGAAGGATGTTCATGTCCGCCGCATAATCGATCATACCGGAGGCATAGACGGTGTGCGCGTGCACGGGGTGAAGCGCGCATCGCGAACGCGATATCTCCGTGTCCGGCTCATACAGAGAGGAGAGCAGCAGGGCCAGGAATGTCATATCATGGCTGAGGGAAAGGCGACCGGTCTGCCCAAAGCGGGACTTCAGGGAATGGCATACCCCGCAGTAATATGCCCGCCAGACGGTCTGCTGTTCCCCGGTCAGAGACCGGAAAACCGGGGCAATATAACCAAACATTCCGGTCCTCCTTACGCATCCATGGAACCGTCGTCATTTTCATCCGCGGAGGAGGAAACATAGCTCCCCGCGGCGTTCAGAACGGATTCAAGGCGGGCGGAGGCATCCCGGATACCGCTTTCATCCCCGGCGTGCAGCGCATCCTCCATTGCGGACACGGCAGCGTCCAGGGAATTCCGGTCCTCATTTTTCAGCTTTCTGCGCAGGCGCCTGGCCTGGTTCAGCATGCTTTCAGCATCATCCTTGACCTTCGCGGTCTGCTTCCGTGCACGGTCCTGGGCGGCATACTGCTGCGCTTCGCGGATTGCCCGGTCGATATCCTCGCGGGACATGTTGCCGGAGCCGGAAATGGTGATGTCCTGGGACCGGTTGGTTCCCAGATCCTTGGCGGTAACATGTACGATGCCGTTGGTGTCGATGGCGAAGGTGACTTCAATCTGGGGAATGCCGCGCAGCGCTCGGCGGATGCCCTCCAGCCGGAATCTGCCGAGGGATCGGTTGGCGGAGGCCATCTCCCTCTCGCCCTGCAGCACATTGATTTCCACGCTGGTCTGGAAATTGGCGGCGGTGGTGAACACTTGAGAATGCTGGCAGGGAAGCGGCGTATTCCGGTCAATAATCCGGGCGAACACATCGCCCATCGTTTCGATCCCCAGAGAGAGGGGCGTCACGTCAATCAGCACGATGGAATTGATCGTTCCGGTCAGAACGCCGCCCTGCAGACAGGCGCCCATCGCAACACACTCGTCCGGATTGATATCCCGGGAGGGCTCCTTGCCTGTCAGGCTGCGGACGGCTTCCTGCACGGCAGGAATGCGGGTGGAACCGCCGACGAGCAGCACGCGGCTCAGATCCTGGGGACGCAGACCGGCATCGTCGAGCGCCTGCTGCACCGGCCCGCGGGTCGCGCTGACCAGGTGAGCAGTCAGCTCATTGAAACGGGCACGCGTGATCGTCGTCTCCAGATGCTGCGGGCCGGCAGAGTCCTGGGAAAGGAAGGGCAGATTCACAACCGTTTCGAGAGATGCGGAGAGCTCGATCTTTGCTTTTTCCGCCGCCTCCGTAAGCCGCTGCATCGCCATGGGATCGCCGGAGATATCCTTGTGATACTGTCTTTTGAACTGATCCAGCAGGAAGCCGACGAGGCACTGATCAAAATCGTCACCGCCGAGGTGGTTGTTTCCGGCTGTGGCAAGCACTTCGATGGTATCCGGACTGATTTCCAGTATGCTGACGTCAAATGTGCCGCCGCCCAGGTCATACACCATGACCTTGCAGGGCTGCCCCTTGTCAAATCCGTAGGCAAGGGCGGCGGAGGTGGGTTCATTGATGATCCGGCGCACATTCAGACCGGCGATGACCCCGGCGTCTCTTGTCGCCTGGCGCTGCGCATCGGAGAAATAGGCGGGTACGGTGATGACGGCATCGGTCACCGGCTCGCCGATATAGCTTTCCGCATCGGCCTTGAGCTTCTGCAGAATCATGGCGGAAATCTCCTGGGGCGTATAGGCATGCCCGTCGACCTGATACTTCCGGTCCGACCCCATCTCGCGCTTGACGGATGCGAAGGTTCTGGCTGTATTGGTGACGGCCTGCCGCTTGGCGGTCATGCCAACCAGGCGTTCGCCCCCTTTGGTGAAAGCAACAACGGAAGGCGTGGTTCTTCCGCCTTCACTGCTCGGTATAATGACTGCGCGGCCGTTTTCCATAAAGCTGACGCATGAATTTGTCGTCCCCAGATCAATTCCTATCAGTTTGGACATCGGAATCGAACCTCCCCGGAGCCATGTGATGTTCTTCTGCTGCTCCGATGATGATGATACCTGCCTTTGTTCAAGAAAATACGTTGGTTATGTGACGGAAAGGTGAAAAATGTTGTTTTTCCGGAAAAAGGATGATAAGATCTGTGGACGTGGGAAGAAACCATCAATACGAATACAGGAGCGTGAATACAGCATGGAGAGGCCCAATGCGTGGAAGAACTACCAAAGCGTGGAACTGGAAAAGGTGGAAAGCCTGGCGAAGGAATACCGGGCGTTTCTGGATCATGGCAAGACGGAACGCGAGTGCGTGAATCAGACGGTGAAGAAGCTGGAAAAAGCCGGATTCGTTTCCCTGGAAAAAGCAATCGCCGACGAAAGAAAGCTTCATGCAGGAGACCGGGTTTACCTGAACAAGATGGGCAAGGCGGTTCTGGCTTTCATCATCGGAAAGCAGCCGCTCGAAAAGGGCATGAATATCGTCGGGGCGCATATTGACTCGCCGAGGCTGGATCTGAAACAGAATCCGCTGTATGAGGATTCGGACTTTGCGCTGGCGGATACGCACTATTACGGAGGCATCAAGAAGTACCAGTGGGTGGCAAGAGAGCTGGCGCTTCATGGCGTGGTGGCCCGAAAGGACGGAAGCCTCGTAACCCTGTGCATCGGCGAGCAGGAAGATGATCCGGTGGTCGGTGTGACGGATCTGCTGATTCATCTTTCCCAGGAACAGATGGCCAAGAAGCTGAGCGAATCCATCACGGGGGAAAACCTGGATATTACGCTGGCGGGGAAACCGCTGGCAGGGGAAGAAAAGGAACCCGTCAAGGCAGCGCTGCTCCGCATCCTGAAGGATGAATACGGAATCGAGGAAGAGGATCTGCTCTCGGCGGAAATTGAGGCAGTGCCCGCCGGAAAGGCACGGGACTTCGGCCTGGACCGCAGCATGATCATGGGCTACGGACATGACGACCGGGTATGCGCCTTTGCGGAACTGGCCGCGATGCTGGATATTTCCGATGTTCCTGAATATACATGCTGCGGGATGCTGGTGGACAAGGAGGAGATCGGCAGCGTCGGAGCGACGGGCATGCAATCCAATTATCTGGAGAATGCGGTCGCAGAAATCCTGAACCTGATGGGGGATTACAGCGAGCTGAAGGTTCGCCGGGCGCTTCGCTCCAGCCGGATGCTTTCCTGCGACGTCAGCGCGGGATACGATCCGCTGTATTCTTCCGCGTTTGAAAAGAAAAATGCCGCCTATCTCGGCCGCGGCGTCTGCTACAACAAGTTCACGGGCCGGGGCGGCAAAAGCGGCTCCAATGATGCCAATGCCGAGTTTATCGGGAAACTGCGGAAAATCATGGATGACAACCAGGTATGCTGGCAGACGGCCGAGCTGGGTCGGGTGGACCTGGGCGGCGGCGGAACGATTGCCTATATCTGCGCCCTGTATGGGATGGAAGTGATCGACAGCGGTGTGGCGGTGCTGAATATGCACGCGCCGATGGAAATTATCTCCAAGGCAGACCTGTATGAAGCCAAGAAAGCGTACAGGGCATTTATGGAAAATGCATAATTTTTTAAACAGAAAAGCCGGTCGGAATTGTGCTCCGGCCGGCTTTTCTGTTTTCACTTTTTATCGAATCCGCACACCTTCAGCGCTGCGTTCATGGCGGAGGGAAAGGCCAGGGAGGAAAGGCGGTCCATCGGGACCCATTCAAATCCGGCAGGGGCGGCCTGATGCGTGACCGACATGGAAAAGAGGCGCATCTCCCAGATCTGGTGAGTGAAAACATGACGGGAGGCACCTTCATCACGAAGCTCCCGGGAGGAAAGCGCGAATTCCTTCTGAACCGATGCGGGGATGTCTTCCGCATCGGGATGTCCTGCCATCATCGGAAAACACCAGAGCCCCTGGAGCAGTTTTTCCTCTCTGCGGCGAAGCAGAACCTCTGATTCCGTGCGGATGATCAGCACTGTCCAGGGAATCACTTTAGGGGGCCTGGCCTTTGGAATGCGGGGAAGATCCGCCGCATCCCCGGCATGGCAGGCGTTGCAGAAGGCGGAAAGGGGACAGCATGCGCAATCCGGCGTTCCGGGAATGCAGACTGTCGCCCCCAGATCCATCATCGCCTGATTATGATCCCCGGGACGATCCGGGGGAACGAGATCCGCCGCAATCCTTTCGATCTCCTTTCGAACCGTTGGGCGGGATACATCCTCCCGGATGCCGAAGAGGCGGGATATGACACGGATCACGTTTCCATCCACTGCGGGAGTCTGCACGCTGAAGGCAATGGACGCGATAGCGCCCGCCATATACGGGCCGATTCCGCTGATTTTCCGCAGATGATCCGGAGAGGAAGGGATTATGCCGCCCCAATCCTTCATGATCTGCTGCGCACCGCGATGCAGATTCCGGGCACGGGAATAGTATCCAAGACCCTCCCAGTACTTGAGCACATCCGCTTCCGCTGCACCTGCCAGCGCCTCCAGCGTCGGAAAGCGTTTCAGAAAACGATCGTAATAGGAAAGAACGGTATCTACGCGCGTCTGCTGCAGCATGGCTTCACTGACCCAGGTGCGGTAAGGATCATGGATTCCGCGCCAGGGCAGCGTTCTGGCACAGCGATCGTACCAGGCCAGTAAAGCGGATGAAACCGAAACCGCCAAAGAGCATCATCCTTTCAGTAAGGTGACTTTCAATCATTATATCATGCGGCTGCCAGTGACATGATCGAAGAAAAATGGAGAAATCAGAAGAAAAACAGAGAATTTGATAGCATATAAGCAAAAATGATGTGATAACGGTGGATCCGGTATTTGCACGGAAAGCCTAAAAGCATTATATTACATCATGTTGTTAGCACTCGAAGCAATTGAGTGCTAACACAAAGAGAAAGAGTATCATGACAGGAGGAATTGATTCATGACCGTGAAGCCTTTGGGTGACCGCGTTGTCATCAAGAATTGTGAAGCAGAGGAAACCACGAAATCTGGCCTGATCCTGACCAGTGCCGCGAAAGAAAAGCCCCAGATGGCGATGGTGATTGCCGTCGGCCCCGGCGGAAACGTGGATGGAAAGGAAATCACCATGCATGTACAGGCCGGCCAGAAGGTAATCTATTCCAAATATGCAGGAACTGAAGTCAAGGTAGACGGCGAAGAGCTGATCATTGTTCGTCAGAGTGATATCCTGGCGATCGTTGAATAACGACTGACTGACAATTGGGAGAAGGAGACGAAACAACATGGCTAAGAAGATTCAGTTTGGAGAAGAAGCGCGCCGCAGCCTGGAAAAGGGCGTCAATGCGCTGGCGGATACCGTGAAAATCACGCTGGGACCGAAGGGCCGCAACGTCGTTCTGGATAAAAAATATGGTGCTCCGCTGATCACCAATGACGGCGTGACCATCGCCAAGGAAATTGAGCTGGAAGACCCCTTTGAAAACATGGGCGCTCAGCTGGTCAAGGAAGTATCCACCAAGACCAATGATGTTGCCGGAGACGGCACCACCACCGCGACGCTTCTGGCGCAGGCCATCATCCGGGAAGGCCTTCGCAATCTGGCTGCTGGTGCAAACCCCATGATTCTGAAGAAGGGCATCGAAGCGGCGACGGAAGCGGCAGTGAACGGACTGCGCGAACAGAGTCAGCCCATCAACGGCAAGCAGGCGATCGCCCAGGTCGCCGCGAACTCCGCTGCCGACGAGACGATCGGCCAGCTGATTTCGGACGCGATGGAAACGGTCGGCGCCGATGGCGTGATTACCGTTGAAGAAAGCAAGACCATGACGACCGGCATGACCACCGTGGAAGGCATGCAGTTTGACCGCGGCTATTCCTCCGCCTACATGGTCACCGATACCGAGAAGATGGAAGCGGTTCTGGACGATCCGCTGATCCTGATCACGGACAAGAAGATCAGCGCCATCCAGGAAGTTCTGCCCGTGCTGGAGCAGGTGGTCCAGAGCGGCAAGAAGCTGCTGATCATCGCTGAGGATGTTGAGGGCGAAGCGCTGAGCACGCTGGTTGTCAACAAGCTGCGCGGCACCTTTACCTGCGTATCCGTCAAGGCACCCGGATTTGGCGACCGCCGCAAGGAAATGCTGCAGGATATCGCGATCCTGACCGGCGGCACGGTCATCTCCTCCGAGACCGGCATGGAACTGAAGGAAGCGACCATCGACATGCTGGGCAAGGCGCGGCAGGTCAAGGTCAACAAGGAAAACACCACGATCATTGACGGCGCCGGCGACAAGGATGCCATCAAGAACCGTGTGGCTCAGATCAAGGCGCAGATCGCCGAGACCACCAGCGATTATGACCGCGAAAAGCTGCAGGAGCGGCTGGCCAAGCTGGCCGGTGGCGTAGCGGTCATCCAGGTGGGTGCTGCGACCGAAGTCGAAATGAAGGAACGCAAGATGCGGATTGAAGATGCCCTGAGCGCGACCCGCGCGGCCACAGAGGAGGGCATCGTTCCCGGCGGCGGCATTGCGCTGCTGAACGTGATCCCGAAGGTAGCGGAGCTGCTGGACCGGTTCGCCGGTGATGCAAAGACGGGTGTGCAGATCGTTCTGCGGGCTCTGGAAGAGCCGATCCGTCAGATTGCTCTGAACGCCGGAATTGACGGCAGTGTCATCGTCGATCATATCAAGAACGCCAAGAAGCCGGGCTATGGCTACGATGCGCTGAAGGGCGAATATGTGGACATGGTGGAACGCGGCATCATCGACCCGACCAAGGTGACCCGTAGCGCGCTGCAGAACGCGGCCTCCATCGCTGCGATGATCCTGACCACCGAATCCCTGGTGGCGGACATCCCTGAACCCGAACCCGCGGCTCCTGCCGGCGGCGCCGGAATGGGCGGCATGTATTGATCCGGGTCCGTTCAGGAACCGTTCAGGATCCGGCACCTGCTTGATTCAAAAGCAGGTGCCGGTTTTTTTGTGTATCCGTTCTTGAGTTATTCCCGCTGTCATGCTATAGTAACCGCAAACCATTTTTACCGGAAGGGAATGAATCTCATTGCCGATCAAGATTTCAAACGAACTGCCAGCATACAGGACGCTGACGGAGGAAAATATATTCGTCATGACGGAGACTCGGGCCACCACGCAGGATATCCGTCCGCTCCGTATAGCCATCGTGAATCTGATGCCGACGAAGATCGATACGGAAACGCAGCTGCTCCGGCTGCTGGGCAATACTTCCCTACAGGTGGAAACGGAACTGATCAAGATGGAATCCCATGTGTCGAAGAATACTTCCGCCGAACATCTGACCGCATTCTACAAGACATTTGATGCGATCCGGGATCAGAACTTTGACGGTATGATCATTACCGGCGCACCAGTGGAACAGATGCCGTTCGAGCAGGTTGAATACTGGCGGGAACTGTGCGAAATCATGGAGTGGAGCAAAACCCACGTTCATTCGACATTCCATATCTGCTGGGGCGCGCAGGCAGCGCTTTACTATCACTTTGGCATTGAAAAGGTGCCGCTGGAAAAGAAAATGTTCGGTGTTTTTCCGCATCGGGCGGAACGGAAAAACTACATCCTTCTCCGCGGCTTTGATGATGTTTTCATGGTGCCGCACAGCCGGCATACGACCGTGCGTCGGGAAGACATTGAAAAATGTGACCGGCTGAAAATCCTCGCTTCCTCAGAGGAGGCAGGCGTCTATGCCGTTGCGACCCAGAACGGGCAGCAGATCTTTATTACGGGACACAGCGAATACGACCCGGATACGCTGGCCCGGGAGTACTGGCGGGACAGGAAGGCGGGGCTCGATATCCAGGTTCCGAAAAACTATTATCCGGACGATGATGATACGAAGGAACCGATCGTGACGTGGCGCAGCCACGCCAATCTCCTGTATGCCAACTGGCTGAACTACATGGTCTACCAGACGACACCCTACGATCTGAAGGAGATTACGGCGAGACCGCTGTAAGGCGGATGACCTGGGAGAGAAAGCTTCCGCGGAGCTGAATGGTAATGCCCTGATTCATGAGCGCTGATCCATGGAAACGTTTTCCTTCTTCATCCGCATACCATGCATCCTTCTTCAGACCGGCAAGGCGGAGGCGCAACGGCGGCATGTTGGGGGATACCAGCGTACGGTAGGCGAAGACCAGCACATCCGTCCGGTCATCCGAGACGAACATCCATGCGGTATCTCCTCCTTCGAAGGGAGAGAGCAGCCGATGGAACGAGCCGGAGAAGGTCAGGGAACGAATCGATTTGACGCGGGAAACCAGCGAGGCCGCCTCCGCAAGCTCCGCTTCGGAAAGGGAGGCCAGATCCAACTCAAAACCGAAGTTCCCGGCCATGGCGACCTCGCCCCGCATCCGCATCGAAACGGAACGCCCCGTCTGATGGTTCGGAACGGCGGACACATGTGCGCCCATGGCGGAAACCGGATAGACCATGGAGGTGCCGTACTGCAGCCGCAGGCGTTCCAAAGCGTCCGTATCATCGCTCGTCCAGGTCTGCGGCATGTAGAACAGCATGCCGGGATCAAAACGCCCGCCGCCACCGGAACAGGATTCAAACAGAATCTGCGGGAAGGCAGAAGTAATCTGGTCCAGTACCCGATACAGACCCAGCATATACCGATGCTGGGTTTCCATTTTGCGCTCAGAAGGAAGGGCGGACGAGAAGGCTTCGGACATGTTCCGGTTCATATCCCACTTGACATACTCGATATGGGCGGAAGAAAGAACGGTCGAAACGGAGGAAATGATATAATCCTGCACTTCCCGCCGGCTCAGGTCGAGGATCAGCTGATTTCTGCCCTGCGTCCGCGGTCGCCCCGGGATATGAAGACACCAGTCCGGATGCTCGCGGTAAAGGTCGCTGTCCGGAGAGACCATTTCCGGTTCAAACCAAAGACCGAAGCGAAGCCCCAGCGCATTGATTTTTTCCGCAAGCCCCTTCAGCCCTGAAGGCAGTTTTTTCAGGTTGACCGTCCAGTCACCCAGTGAACAGTTGTCCGAATCCCGTCTGCCGAACCATCCGTCGTCGAGCACGAACAGCTCAATGCCGATTCCTGACGCTTTTTCCGCAATGGACAGCAGGCGCTCTTCGGTAAAATCAAAATAGGTGCCTTCCCAGTTGTTGATCAGCACGGGACGGACAGCATCCCGCCACCGGCCGCGGGCCAGACGGGTGCGGTACAGACGGTGATATATGGCGGACATACCGTTCAGCCCGGTATCGGAGAAGACCATGACCGCCTCGGGAGACTGGAACGATTCTCCGCTGTCCAGAAGCCAGGAGAACGTTTCCGGATTCATTCCGATGTTCAGGCGCGGGTGCCCGGCACTGTCGACCCTGCAGGAGGCGGCGAAGCTGCCGCTGTAAACGAGGGAAAGACTCCATATGTTCCCGGAGAATTCATCGGTGCTTCTGTCACATAAGGCAAGGAAAGGGTTTTCCTCATGACCGGACGCGCCCCGGGCAGAAGATATCCGGTATTCTCCTTCACCGGCAGGGGTCCGGATGACCGCTCTTTCGCGCGCCCAGGCACCTTTGAGATGAATCAGATCCATGCCTTTTCCGCCCCAAAGGGGAACGGAGGCGGAGAGCACCGAAGTCAGCCTGACCGGTGCTTTTCCGCTGTTCAGGATCCGGAAGGAACGGGTGACCGCTCCGGAATCATTGAAGACGGTAAAGGTTGCGGTGACGGTGATGCAGGCGAACGCATCTTCCAACACGAAGACGATCGAATCCGCTTCCGCGTCGCTTTCGGTATAGGTGGCCGGCAATCCGGGAAGCGGCTTCTTTCCGGAAAATATTTCAAAAGAACGGACGGTGAGGGCCAGCATGTCGTCTCCCCAGGCGTTTCTCACTCCGACCGCGGGGGTGCCATACCAGCCGGCTCCGCAGGTCGGGAGCTCCAGCGGAAGCAGTGAGACGGGCAGATCAAAGCTGGCGCCGGGCTGATAATCCTCCGGACGGAAAAGCAGTGAATCGTCCGCGACGGATGGCCCCCAGTACAGATTCATCAGGCGCCCCTGCGCATCCTGATGCAGAACATAGGAAGAGGAGCCTCCGCTGAGGTAGAAAGTATCCCTGCGCTCATTGACGTGGACCGACATGATGAAACCCTCCCGGCAATTGAGATGAACTGCTGAAATTATATATGATCCGCAGGCTGATTTCAACGAAGAAAAAGGTGTTTTACTTGTCACGGAGCCAGTAAAACGGTATAATAAAAATGGTTATTTTTGCCCGGAAGGAGGCTTGATGGTTGTATTGTCAGGTGATTGTGGACATCGTTCATGAGAACGTGGCAAAGCCGTTCACCTACTCCGTTCCGGAAGGGATGGAACTGTCGGAGGGGCAGCGCGTGGCGGTGCCCTTCGGAAGAATGCAGAAGGAGGGCGTGGTCATCGCCCTGACCGAGCAATCCGGCATCGATATCGGCAGAATTCGCAGCGTGATTCGCCCGCTGGAGGATTATGCGGCGATTCCGCCGGAGCTGATGGCGCTGGCGAAGGAAATGGCCGGGCAGGCGCATTGCCCGCTGGCGGAAACGCTGCGGCTGATGCTGCCCGCACAGCTGCGGGGCGGACGCGTCCGCCCGAGGACCGTGAAAGCAGTGCAGCTTGCCGTACCCCGGGAAGAAGCGGAAGATGTCATCCGTCAGGAAAAACGGGCAGGGAAACGAATTCAGCTGCTGACGAACCTGCTGGACGGGGAGGCCCGCCCCGTTCAGGCGCTTTCTGCAATCGTGAAGAATCCCCGGGAGGCCCTCCGGAAGCTGGAGCAGGATGGCCTGATCCGCATCTCGGAGGAGGAGATCATGCGGACGCCGGAGGCATCCTTTACGGAGGTCTCGGACCCCGGATGGGAGCTGACCGCCGACCAGAAGGATGCGCTGGACGAAATTCTGCCGGCGCTGAAAAGCGGCGAGGGCAGATTCCTGCTGCACGGCGTTACAGGCAGCGGAAAAACGGAAGTGTTTATGGCGGCTGTGAAGGAGACACTGGCGCTCGGCAGGAGTGCCATAATCCTTGTGCCGGAGATTGCCCTGACGCCGCAGATGGTCTCCTGGTTCCGGGGACGGTTCGGGGCAGTGGCGGCCGTGATCCATTCAAGGCTCAGTGCCGGGGAACGGTACGATGAATGGCGCAGGATCCTCAGGGGCGAGGCCCGGGTGGTCATCGGAGCCAGGAGCGCCGTGTTTTCACCCGTTCGCGATCTGGGTCTGATCGTGATTGACGAGGAGCATGAAAGCACCTATCTGAATGATCACCGGCCGAGATATGATACGCGGGATACAGCTGCAAGCCGGTGCCGGCGGGAAGGCGCGACGCTGATCCTGGCCAGCGCAACGCCCAGCATCCTCAGCTTTGCCAGGGCCCGGCGGGGTGATTACATGCTGCTGGAGATGCCCCGAAGGGTCGGCGGCCATCCCCTGCCGGAGGTGCTGGTGACGGATATGCGGCAGGAGCTGGAAAACGGAAACCGCTCCGTTTTCAGCGGCGTGCTCCACAAGGCGCTGAAGGACTGCATCGCCCGGAATGAGCAGGCAATTCTGCTCATGAACCGGCGAGGATACAATTCCTTTGTATCCTGCCGCAGCTGCGGATACGTGGTCAAGTGTCCGAACTGCGATATCAGCATGACCTATCATACGGATTCACAGAGCGGGCTGCTTCGCTGCCATTACTGCGGGTATGCGCAGATGCCTCCTTCCGTATGCCCGGAATGCCAGAGCCGATACATCCGGTACTTTGGCGCCGGAACACAGAAGGTGGAGGAGGAAATCCGGAAACAGTTTCCCGGCGTGACAGTGGCCCGGATGGATTATGATACAACCAGCGGAAAGGACGGGCACGGAAAGATCCTGGAGGAATTCCGCAGCGGACGCGCCAGGATTCTGATCGGAACCCAGATGATCGCCAAGGGACTGGATTTTCCACGCGTGACGCTGGTCGGCATCATTGCTGCGGACCTTGCACTGAATCTTCCGGATTATCGCAGCCGGGAAAGGGCTTTCCAGCTCTTCACCCAGGTTGCCGGAAGAGCCGGCCGGGGGGACCGGAAAGGAAAAGTGATCATTCAGACGTACAGGCCGGAGGATCCGGTTATCGGCTTTGCCGCCAGGCAGGATTACCGTGCATTCTTTGAAAGCGAATTCAGACGAAGAAGAAACAGCCTTTATCCGCCTTTCACGAATCTGGCCAGAATTCTGGCAGAAAGCGAAAGGGAAGAAGCGGCGGAAAAAGCGATCGCTGAAATGGAACGGGATGTCCGAAAAATGACGGAGGATTCCCCGGCCCTGGGGAAAAAGGTGCTGGCAATGGTCAACGAGGTTCCGTCCGTCCGGTTCCTGCGCGGAAAGCACCGAAGGCAGCTGCTGATGAAGACCCTGGTCAGCGCAGAAACGGATGAGCTGTTTGGAAAAATAACCGATCTCATCGCCCAGCCCAGGGACGGTGTGGAAGTCATTCTGGAAATCAACCCGACAACGATGCTGTAGGGCTGTCCGTCGGACGGTTTCTCCCATGAAACGGGTTCCGGGCATCGATGAAAGATATTGCGGAAGGAAAGGAAAACAATCAGGAAATGGCAACGAGAACGATTGTAAAGGTTGGAGACGACACGCTGAGAAAACACTGCCGTGCCCAGGAAAAGTTTGATCTGCGGCTGGCTATCCTGCTCAAGGACATGGCCGATACCATGTACAAAGCGGAAGGGGTCGGCCTGGCTGCACCACAGGTGGGCATTCTGCGCAGGGTGGCCGTTGTGGATGTGACGGAGGACCACAGCGGGCTTCTGGAGATGGTGAATCCGGAAATCATCGGGGCAGAAGGAACGCAGACGGGGCGGGAAGGCTGCCTGAGCGTACCCGGACGGCAGGGAGTCGTGACGAGGCCGATGCGGGTGAAGGTTCGCTTTCAGAACCGGAAGGGTCAATGGATGGAGCTGGAAACGGAAGGGTTTGAAGCCCGGGCGATCTGCCATGAGCTGGATCATCTGGACGGGAGGCTCTATATTGATGTGATGGACCGGGAGCTGACGCCGGAGGAAATCGAAGGCCATATTCCGGAGGACGATATGAACGAAGAAGACCAGGAGACGGAGGAAAAGTGAGAGTCGTATTTATGGGAACCCCCCAGTTCGCCGTGCCGTCCCTGATGACGCTGCTCAGCGAACCGGACGTGGAAGTGGTCGGCGTGTTTACGCAGCCGGACCGGCCGAAGGGCCGCGGAAACAAAATGGTCGCGGGACCCGTCAAGGAAGCAGCGCAGAAGGCAGGAATCCCGGTTTTTCAGCCGCAGAGAATCAGGAAGGACGGAGTGGCGGATCTCCGAGCGCTCGCCCCGGATCTGTGCGTGACAGCGGCCTTTGGCCAGATCCTGAGCCAGGAGATTCTGGATATCCCGCCGATGGGAAACATCAATGTGCACGCTTCGCTGCTTCCGAAGCATCGGGGTGCCGCTCCGATCGCGTACGCCATCCTCGGAGGGGACCGGACCGCAGGCGTGACCACCATGATGATGGATGCGGGCATCGATACGGGTGATATCCTGCTGCAGGCGGAATGTGCAATCGGAGACAGCGAGACCTGCGCGGAGCTGACGGAGCGGCTGAGCCGGATGGGTGCGGAGCTCCTTCATCAGACGATTCAGGAGATCCGGGCCGGAACGCTCCGGCGCATTCCGCAGCGGGAAGAAGAATCCACTTACGATCCGATACTGAAAAAGGAAATGGGCATCCCGGATTTCAGCAGAAGCGGAAAGGAAATGGCCGGTCTGATCAATGGGCTGAACCCATGGCCGTGTGTGACAGTGCAAGCGGGGGACAGCAGCCTGAAGCTGTTGCGGGCCGTCGCGGCGGATGGAAAGGGTGATGCCGGCTCCATCCTGAAGGCCAGTGCAAGGGACGGGCTGGAGATCGCCTGCGGAAGCGGATCGGTCAGAATTCTGGAGCTTCAGGCTCCCGGCGGAAAAAGAATGAGCGCGGAGGATTATCTCCGCGGACACAGTGTGGAAGAGATCAGAGCAGAATGATGAACAACGAGAAGAACAAAACAGCAGGTCCGCGCAGATCCGATGCACGGGGTCCCATGAACGGGCGCAGGAGCGGGGACTATGTCCGGAAAAACGATTCGGATTCCGGACGCCGGAATGCCCCCGGCGGAAAACAGATGCCGCACGGGGCGGGCAAGGGATTGAAGCCGGCGTGGAACGGACGCGGGACCGGCCGGCCGAACGGAACGGCACCGGCGAAGAAGGCCGCGAAGCCGCCCGTCGAGGGAATGCCGGCGAGGCGTCTGGCGCTGAAGGTCATCCGTCAGGTGACGGAGCAGGGAGCGTATGCTTCGCTGGCGCTGGATGGCGTGCTGGAAGGCTGCGGCCTTTCTGCGGTGGACCGCCATCTGGTGACCCGGCTGGTTTACGATACGCTCGATCACATGATCTATCTGGACTGGGTTCTGGGTCAGGTGATGGCGCGGGAGGATACGGACATCAAGCTGCGCAACATTCTCCGGCTCGGGGCATGCCAGATTCTGCTGGAGGACCGGATTCCGGAAAGCGCGGCCACGAATACGAGCGTCCAGCTGTGCGAGGAATTGGGCATGGAAGGCCTGAAGGGCGTGTGCAACGGGATCCTGCGAAGCCTGGTCCGGAAAAAGGAAGAAATCGTCTTTCCGGATGCCGGGGAGGAGCCCGTCCGGGCGGCTTCCATCCGATACAGTATGCCGGAATGGCTGTGGGTCCGCCTTGTGGATGCGTATGGGGCGGATGAGGCGGGACAGATCGCTTCGTTCCGTCTGGAGGACGCAGGCTGGACGGTCCGTCCGAATCTGACCCGGATCAGCGATCAGGGCATGGAAGAGATGCTGGAGAAAAAAATCTGGACATCGGAGAAAACGGATATTCCCCATGCGTGGCGGATCCGGGGAGCAATGGATATTGCCCGGGATGCGGACTTCAGTGAAGGCAATTTTTCAATCATGTCCGAAAGCAGCATGATGGCATGCATGGCCATGAATCCCGGAAGAGGAAAACAGATTCTGGACTGCTGCGCTGCGCCGGGAGGGAAAACATGCTACATGGCGGAGCTGATGAGCGGGACGGGAAGGGTTCAGGCCTGGGACGTTCACGAGCATCGGGTGAAGCTGATTGAGGCACAGGCGAAGCGGCTCGGACTGGAAAATATCCGGCCGATGACGCGGGATGCACTCAGGGTTCGGGAAGACATGCGCTGCACCATGGACGGCGTGCTGCTGGATGCGCCGTGCTCCGGACTCGGCGTGCTGGCGGAGAAGCCGGATATCAAGCTGCGGGTGACGGAGAAAAGCATTCAGGAGCTGACGGACATCCAGTGCCGCCTGCTGGATACGGTATGTGAATATGTGAAGGTGGGCGGGATTCTGGTGTATTCCACATGCTCCATTCTTCCGGAGGAGAACGAGGAGCAGATCCTGTCCTTCCTCTCACGGCATCCGGAATTCGAAGCATGCCCGATGCCGGAGACGATCCCTGAACGGTTCAGGCATCACCAGCGGAAGGGACTTCAGCTGCTGGAGCACCGGGACGGCGTCGAAGGATTCTACATCTGCCGCCTGAGGAGAAAAGGCTGATCCGGCTGCCGCCGGATCCTGAAAGGGAAGAGAGGCAATGACGGAACTGGCAGGAATGAACCGGGAGGAGATCACGGCCTGGGTTCGGGAAAAGGGCTGGAGTGCGTTCCGCGGAAAGCAGATTTTCGAATGGATTCACCGGGGCGCCGATTTTGACGGAATGACCAATCTGCCAAAGGATATGCGGGAAGAACTGAAGAGAACCGCTGTGGCGCAGCCCGTTTCCATCCGGATGCACCGGAGAAGCCGGATCGACGATACGGTCAAGTTCCTGTATGGGCTCAGGGACGGGAACTGCGTGGAAGGCGTGCTGATGCGCTATCGCTTTGGTGTGAGCCTCTGCATTTCCACGCAGGTCGGATGCCGGATGGGCTGCCGTTTCTGCGCGTCCACCCTGGAGGGGAGAATCAGGGATCTGACCGCCGGGGAGATGCTCGGCGAGATCCTGTCCGCAAACCAGTTTCTTGCCGCGGAAAAGGAACATGTCAGCCATGTGGTGCTGATGGGCAGCGGGGAACCGCTGGACAATTATGATCAGGTCATCCGCTTCCTTCGATTGCTGCGGGAGGAGGGTGGTGTCCAGCTGAGCCTCCGGAACGTATCCCTCTCCACCTGCGGCATCGTTCCTGCGATGTTTCGTCTGGCGGAGGAAAACCTCCCGGTTACCCTGTGTGTTTCCCTGCATGCACCGACGGATGAAATCCGCCGGAAGACGATGCCGGTGGCGGAAAGATGGAGCATTCAGGAAATCCTGGAAGCCTGCAGAAATTATATTCAGAAGACCGGAAGACGGGTAATCTTTGAATATGCGCTGGTGGACGGGATCAATGCGGGCGAGGCGGAGGCCCGAAAGCTGGCGGAGCGATTGCGGGGCATGCAGTGCCACGTCAATCTGATCCCGCTCAATGAGGTGCGGGAAAGGAAGCTGAAGGGTGTCCGGGAGGATACGGTCACCCGTTTCATGAAAATACTGGAGGATGAGCATATATCCGTGACCCGTCGGCGGGAAATGGGAGATGACATCGAAGGAGCCTGCGGCCAGCTGAGGCGCAGTGTCGTTGCCGGTGATCAAACAAGAGGAGCAGAAGAAGACCATGCGAAAGTTTAACCTGAAGGAGAACGCGGCCAGACGGATCCGGGACCTGGAAAAGGCAGGAGCGCCCTGTGCGGAGGAAAGGCAGAATCCGGATCAGGATGCAGCATCTGCCGTCGTTCCCGCCGGCGGGATTCATTATGCCTGGCGGACGGACGTGGGCCGGGTGCGGAAGAATAACCAGGATGCGATCATCATTGGAAACGGCCTGATGGGCGTTGCGGACGGCATGGGCGGGCATAACGGCGGAGAAATCGCTTCCGGTGGCCTGCGGGACGGGCTTCTGCGGGAAACGGAGCACAGGACGGCTGACAGCAGAACCCTGGAGGAAGCAGTGACCCGGGTCAATCTGGAACTGTGGCAGAAGCAGGAATATGACGCTTCCCTGACGGGCATGGGTACCACGCTGACGGTTCTCTGGCCCGGAGAAAATGAAATGATTCTTGCCCAGGTGGGGGACAGCCGCGCCTATCTGATCCGGGATGGCCGGATGCGGAAGGTGACGGAGGATCATTCCATGGTGGCGGATATGGTCCGCAGGGGCGTGCTGACGGAGGAACAGGCGGCATGCCATCCCATGCGCAATTATATTACCCGCGCCGTTGGCACGGAGGATACGATCGAAGTGGATCTTTACCGGGAGAAACGGCAGAAAGGAGACCGGTGGCTGATCTGCTCCGACGGGCTCTATGGCCAGATGGACAGGGGAACGCTTGAAAAGCTGGCGGCTGGGGAGAACCTGGAGGAGGCAGCGGATGCGCTGCTGCAGACGGCGCTGGAGAATGGCGGAAAGGATAATATTTCGCTGATCCTGATCGACGATCTCATCGAGCCAGAGCAGGAAAAGGAACCGAACGGGACAACGGATCCGTCGGAAACAGAGAATAAGGATGGAGCAGAATCGGTTCCGTCGCAGAGCGAAGCCGCACCGGAGCAGCATGATGCTGCGGATGTGGAAGGGGAGGCGATGGAATGACTGAAAAAATCCTTGCGGACCGCTATCGCCTGACGGAACAGATCGGAATGGGCGGAATGGCCATTGTATACCGGGCAGTGGACATGCGCACCGGGCATAATGTGGCGGTCAAGGTATTGCGGCCGGAGTTCAATGAAGACCGGGAATTCATCAGCCGGTTTCAGCGCGAAGCGGAAGCGGCCAGCAAGATGACGCATCATAATATCGTCAATCTGCTGGACGTTGGGATGGATGGCGAAAACAGATATCTCGTCATGGAGTATGTCCAGGGGAAGACGCTGAAGGAAGTGATCCAGGAACGGGGAAGGCTGAACGCTCCGCTGGCGTGCCAGATCACCATCCGGATCCTCAGCGCTCTCGAGCATGCCCATCGCAACGGGATCGTGCACCGCGATATCAAGCCTCAGAACATTCTCGTTCATGAAGACGGACATATCAAGGTGGCGGACTTCGGCATTGCACGCATCGCCGACAGCGCAACGCTGACACGCGGAGACAATGTGATGGGCTCCGTGCACTACTTTTCTCCGGAACAGGCAAGGGGAGAAGGCGCAACCGCGGTCAGCGACATCTATTCCACCGGCATCGTGCTGTATGAGATGCTGACGGGAAAGGTGCCGTACGATGGGGATAATCCGGTGGCCGTGGCCATGCAGCATCTGCATGCCGCACCGACGCCGATTCAGAACATCGCGCCGGATGTCCCGCCGACCATTATCCGCGTGTGCATGAAAGCGATGGAGAAGGATCCGGCCATGCGGTACCAGTCCGCAAGGGACATGGCTCAGGATCTGCGCATGGCGCTGGAAGACCGGGGTGAGCGTGTTGCGATGCCCGAACCGGAGCTGTCCGTCCGTCAGCCCAAGCCACAGATCGTTCCGGGCGAAAAGACCGGCGGCAACAGCGTTTCGAGGATCCGACAGGAAAACAGGAGACGGATGATCCGGATGGCGCTGACCGGCCTGCTGACGATCGGTATTCTGACTGGCCTGTTTTTTGGCGGAAGAGCCATCTACCGCCAGGTGATCACAACGGCCCGGGTTCCAGATGTGACGGGGATGGATCTGAGCGAAGCGGATCTGCTGCTCAGGCGGGAAGGACTGACGTACAAGATCGTCAGCGTTCCGAGCGATGAGTATGCTGAAAACACCGTTTCGCTTCAGAATCCGGTGGCGGAATCAACACTCCGCAAAGGGGACTCGGTGATTCTTCGTGTATCCAGCGGACCGATCGCCTTCGCCATGCCCAACGTGATCAACATGACGCAGGCGGAAGCCACGGAATTGCTGGACGGAAAAGGACTGAAGGTCACTCGGGACCGCGCGGCCAGCGGAGACATTGCGCCGGGGTATGTGATGGGTCAGGTGCCGGCACCGGACGATATGGTGACAAGGGATACGGCGGTCACGCTGACGATCAGCGGCGGCCTGGCCATTATTCCGGATCTGAAGGGCCAGACGCTGGAAGCGGCGGAGATTGCGCTGCTCAACAGCAATCTGACGCTGACGCCTTCGCTCAAGTATATGGATGCACAGACGCCCGAAATGCATGGAACAGTGGCGGCTCAGTCTCCGGAGGCGGATAACCGGGTCGTAGAAAACACCGCGGTGACGCTGACGCTGTACGCTGATCCTGATCGGCTGATTACGATTCCGATTTCCGTCCGGATACCGGAAAGCGATTCAACCGTGAAGGTGAGGATCGGCACGCAGGCCGCGGGTTCCACGGTGGAGATCGATTCCCGCACCTATACGCTCGCTCCGGAGGACTCGCGTCTGATTGAGGATACGCTGACCGTTCCGGACGGGCGGGAATACAGTTACTTTGTGTATGTCGGTGATGTACTGCAGGAGCAGAAATCGCTGACCGCGCAGGAATCGGACGGGAGCGTTAACACGAATGAGTGAATCACCGGGAGCATGGAAACGCGGAACACTGGTTCGGGGGATCGGAAGCTTCTATACGGCCCGGGACAGCGAAGGAAAAGAGTTTACCATTCGGTGCAAGAAGAAGTTTCGCAGGCTGCATATGACCCCGCTGATCGGAGATGAGGTGCTGTTCTCTCCGGGAGAAGGAGAGGAACACGGCTGGATCGAAGAAATCCTGGCAAGAAAGACGGTCTGCCTGCGGCCCCCGGTGGCTAATGTAACCATGCTTGTGATCGTGCTTTCTCCGGTCCCCGAACCGGATCTGATCCTGACGGACCGGCAGATTTCGCGCGCGCTCGCGCAGCAGATGGAAGTCGTGATTGCCGTCAACAAAGCGGATCTGGATTCTGACCTGGCGGAGCGCGTGAAAAAAGAATATGCGGGGGCTGGTATCCCGGTATTTGCCGTCAGCGCGGTGCGCCGGGAGGGCCTGGAAGCGCTCCGAAAGATCATGACGGGCTCCCTCTGCTGCCTGACCGGACAGAGCGGTGTCGGGAAAAGCACATTGCTGAACGCGCTCCTGGGACTGAAACGGGAAACGGGGGATCTGTCCGCAAGGATCAGCCGCGGCAGAAATACCACCCGGGAGACGGAGCTGCTTGAGAAAAACGGCATTCGCGTCATGGACACGGCAGGGTTTAACCTGCTGGAGGCAGAGCAGCATCTGGAACCGCAAAAGCTGCGGGAGCGGTATCCGGAATTTCAGCCATATGAAGGAAAATGTCGGTTCAGAGAGTGCCTGCATGACCAGGAACCGGGCTGCGCAGTGACGGCGGCGATGGAGAAAGGGCAAATCTCTTCGGGCCGCGTCGAACGATACAGGACGCTGCTCCACGAAATACGGGAAACATGGAGGAATCGATATGATTAAGGTGGCACCGAGCATACTGGCAGCGGATCCGATCAATCTGGAACGGGATGTCCGAAGTGCGGTACAGGCGGGCTGCGACTGGTTGCATGTGGACGTGATGGATGCACATTTTGTTCCCAATCTCGCTTACTCGCCCGATGTGGTTCGGAGACTGCATCAGACATTTCCGGTTCCGCTGGATGTTCATCTGATGATGGATCATCCGGAAACACTGATGGACTCGTTTCTGGACGCCGGAGCGCAATGGCTGACGATCCACGCCGAGATTGATGCAGATGTGCATATGCTGCTGCGGCATATCCGGGAAAAGGGGGGTCATCCCGGCATTGCGATCCGCCCGGGAACTCCGGTCGAAAGCGCGCTGGCGTATCAGGATGAAGCGGACCTGATTCTGACGATGACGGTCGAACCGGGCTTTGGTGGACAGAAGCTGGACGAAAGGGTTCTGGAAAAAATGAAGGCCATCCGGCGCACCGGCTGGCAGGGAGAAATCGAAGCGGATGGCGGCATCCGGGAAGACAATTTGCAGCTTCTGACAGACAGCGGACTGACGGTGGCGGTCATGGGGACCGCGCTGTTCGGCAAGGGGAATCTGGAGGACGCAATGAAGCGGATTCACGCGCTTCATCCTTGAACCGGAGGACAGAGATGAACAGCGATACGATCGCGGCAATCGCGACATCGGCGGGAATGGGCGGCATCGGAATCATCCGGATCAGCGGGAGCGCTTCCATGAGAATTCTGGGGGATATCTTTCGCCCGGCCAGCGGAAAGCCGATGCAGAACCGATATCTGACGTATGGAAAGGTCATGGACGGGGATGAAACGGTCGATGCATGCATGGCGGTGATCATGCGCGCCCCGGCCAGCTATACCCGTGAAGATGTTGCGGAGATTCAGACCCATGGGGGCCCCTTTGTGATGCATCGTGTCCTGCAGCTCTGCCTGTCCCGGGGCGCGAGGCTGGCGGAACCGGGAGAGTTTACCCGGCGCGCCTTTGAAAACGGAAGGATTGATCTGAGCCAGGCGGAAGGGGTCATGCGGCTGATTGCCGCCCGCGGGGAGGAGGAATACCGGGCAGCGGTCCGGCAGATGGAAGGCGGTGCTGCCGCATTCGTCCGCAAGGCGGCGGATGCGCTGTATCAGCTCCAGGCTGGCCTGGCTGCATGTATCGATTATCCGGAGGAAATATCCGATGAGGAAGGCGCGGGCGAGCTTCGGGAAGGGCTGGAGAAGCTGATCCGCTGGCTGGAGGAATCCGTGGATGAGCATGGAGCACGCCTGGTGAATGAAGGCGTGCAGGTTACGCTGTACGGTGCGCCCAATGCCGGCAAGAGCAGTCTGCTCAATGCGCTCTCGGGCAGGGAGCGGGCGATCGTTACGGATATTCCGGGAACGACCCGCGATATCATTGAGGATGAAATCGTTCTGGACGGGTTCCGGATCCGTCTGACCGATACTGCGGGACTTCGGGAAACGGGAGATCCGATCGAAAAAATCGGGGTTGAGCGTTCCAAAGCGGCCATGAGGAACGCGGATCTGGTGCTTCTGGTTCTGGACGGATCGAGAGAGGTGACGGAAGCGGAGAAGGAACAGATCCGTCAGCTGGATGACAGGGCCATCGCGGTGATCAACAAGTCCGATCTGGAGGACGTTCTGCGGGAAGCGGATGTCCGGAAGATGAATCCGGACGTAAGGTGCATCACGGTCTCCGCGATGGAGGAGGAGAGCCTGAAGCCGCTGAAAAACATGATCAGGAGCATGGTTGCGGGCGTGAAGAGCCTGTCGCTGACGCAGCCACGGCATCTGGATGCGATCCGGCGGGCAATTGCGCATCTGGAGGATGCGAAAAGAACGCTGGAGACATGGTCCCCGGATATGGCGGCGACGGATCTGGAGGCCGCTCAGGCGGCGCTGGGAGAGATCACGGGGGACAGGGTGGACGAGAAGCTGCTGGATACTGTGTTTTCATCTTTCTGCGTGGGGAAATAAAATCATCATCGGATGGAGGCAAATGAACCATGAAATGGCAGCGGGTCAGCCGGGGTCGCGGAAGCCTGAAGACACTCCCGGAACTCATGGAGAAACTGCAGATTGCGCATCCGCTGATTGTCTGCGGCAGACACAGCGGTGCGATGCTGATGCGCCGGGTTCCGGCCATGACGCAGTTTCCTGTTTTTTCAGACTATCACGCCAATCCGGACCTGGATGACGCAGCAGAAGCCGCGGCGCTTTTCCGGAGGGAAGGCTGCGACGGCCTGATTTCCGTTGGCGGTGGATCCGCGATGGATACAGCCAAAGCGGTCAAGGCCATGCTTGCATCCGGGAATGATGAAACGCAGGTGATTCAGAACAATTATCCTGAAACAATGCCCGTTCCGCATATTGCAGTTCCGACCACGGCGGGGACGGGAGCGGAGACAACACAGTTCGCCGTCGTGTACCGGAACGGGAACAAGCTGAGCCTGAATCATCCGGATCTTCGGCCGGATGGCGCACTGCTGGACAGCACCCTGCTGGAAACGCTGCCGGATTATCACCGGAAATCATGCGCCATGGACGCGCTGGCCCAGGGCATCGAAAGCTACTGGTCCAAAGCGGCAACGGAGGACAGCCGGGTGCATGCGTATCTGGCGATTCTGGGTGTTCTGGACAATCTGAAGGCTTATCTGGCGGGAGATGCGCATGCAGCAGATGAGATGCTGGAAGCGGCCTATCAGAGCGGCAGGGCGATCCAGATCACCCGGACAACCGCCGCACATGCCATGTCCTACCGGCTGACGAAGACGATGGGCATCAGCCATGGGCATGCGGTGATGATGACGCTTCCCGCGCTGTGGGATTTGATGTGGGAAAAGAAGGAAATGCAGGATGTGCTGCAGAATCTGAGCAGTATCATGCGGCTTGGCCATCCGCTGATGGTTTCCAGGCTGCTGCGGGGCGTGATGGCAGATCTGGGCCTGAACGCGCCGCCGATGCCGGATCAGGAGACGATGACGGAACTGGCAAGGTCCGTGAACCCGGAGCGGATGGGCAATCATCCCGTGCCGATGACGGAAAAGGATATCCTGGATGTTTACAGGATGTCATTTATTCCGCTGATGGATCCGGAAAGACAGGCGTGTCTCGATATCTGGAAGTATTATCATGGTTGAGCTTATACTTTGCGAATGATTCAACAGGAGGAACATCGCGTGGAAGACGGCATGATGATGGAAGGCGTACCGCTGGATCGCTGGATCGAAACGGTTTATCTGGCAGAGGAAAAGGTGGAATGCGCTGAAGATCTGCCGCTGCCGGAGACGAATCCGGCGGATGCGGAAAAGAAGGATTCCGGGAATCTTCATGCGGGCCACAGGGAAAAGCTGCGCAGACGTTTTATGGATGAGAACGGGTTTGATCATTTTGCGGATCACCAGATTCTGGAACTGCTGCTTTTCTATGCGGAACCCCGAAAGGATACCAACCCCCTGGCGCATCAGCTGCTGGATGAGTTCGGTTCCCTCAAGGGCGTGCTGGAAGCCCGTCCGGAGATGCTGATGAAGGTCAAAGGGATCGGGGACAAGGCAGCCACGCTGATTTCCATGGTGGTTCCGCTGACAAGGGTCTGGAACCGCTGCGCCATGAATGCACCCAACAGGATCGGCAACAGCCGGGACGCTGAGAAGTACTGCATGTCCATGCTGGCGGGGCATCGGACTGAACGGTTTTATGTCATTGCGCTCAATGCCCGGTGTCAGGTGCTCGGACGGAGAAAAATCTCGGACGGTTCCCTGAGCGAGGTTTCTGCATATCCGCGGCTGGTGATGGAAACAGCGCTGAATTACAATGCGCACAGCGTACTGCTGTCCCACAACCATCCCGGCGGCACCTGCGCACCTTCTCCGGAGGATATCGCATCGACCCAGCAGCTGCAGCGCCTTTTAAACGGCGTTGGTATTCTGGTGCTGGATCATATCATCATCGCAGGAAGCAACGCGTACAGCATGATTGAACACGGGGATATTGATTACAGAAGCCGGGGCAGATAAATGAGAAAAGAAAAGAGAGATCGCCGGTTTCGGCTGCCTCTCCGGCTGCTGATCGGACTGCTTGCAGCCATGCTGCTCCTGACAGGCGGCATGCTGGCGTTTATCTGCATTCAGGAGGGGACAGTGCTGAAAAATCCGGATTCCCTGCATGGCTATGATGCCATCATCGTCCTGGGCGCACAGGTCAGGGCGGACGGGCAGCTCAGCGTGCAGCTCAGCTGGCGGCTGGATGCAGCCGTTCATGCATATGAGCAGAAACCGGTTCCGATCGTCGTATGCGGAGCGAAGGGAAAGGATGAACCGGAACCGGAAGCGGATGCGATGAGCCGCTATCTGCAGGAAAAAGGCATTCCATCCACGATGATCCTGAAGGATCCGGAATCCTTCAACACGAAGGAAAATATTGCGAATGCGAAAACATTGCTGAAAACCATTCCAGGCATTGAGACGGTGCTGATCGTCACGAGCGATTACCACGTGCCCAGGGCGGTGGCGATCGCCAGGGATGAAGGCCTGTCAGCCGAAGGGCTGGGAAGCCCATGCCGTCCGGAATACTGGCTGAAAAACCATGGCCGGGAAACCCTGGCATGGATCAAGTATCTGATCGGGAAATACCTTCATATTCATATATAAAGGGGAAATAAGGTGTCATTCTGCGAAGAGATGATCAGGGACAGGCTGGAGGCAAACGGCCTTGCAGCAGTGCCGGAACAGATTGAAAGGATTCATGTATATTTTCAGATGCTGAAGGAATGGAATACCCGGATGGATCTGATCGCACAGATGTCCGACGAGGAGATCATTGACCGGCATTTTGTGGACAGCCTGACGGTCCTGAAGACAGAACTGCTTCCGGATGCCGGGAAGGTGATTGACGTGGGAACAGGCGCCGGATTCCCGGGAATGGTGCTGGCCATGATGCGGGAGAATCTGTCCGTGACGCTGATGGATGCCCAGATGAAGCGGCTGAAGTTTCTGTCTGCGGTTCAGGAGGCATGCGGAATCCGGAACGTGGAAATCATTCATGGCCGGGCGGAGGAACTGGGTCGGCGGAAGGAATACAGGGAGGCATACGATGCCGCCGTTGCGCGGGCGGTAGCGCCGCTCAGCGTGCTGTGCGAATACCTGCTTCCGTTCGTCCGCGTAGGCGGGTGTGCGCTGTGCTGGAAAGGGCCGGCGATCCGGGATGAAATGGAAAACGGGCGCCGGGCAGCCCACCTGCTCGGCGGACGTCTGGAAATGCCCGTGGAGTGTCCGGTGTCCGGAAGAGACTGGAACCATCTGATCCTCCCGATCCGGAAAACAGAAAAAACCTCCCGGGAATATCCCCGGAAGGCGGGTGTGCCCAAAGCAAGGCCGCTGGGGGGGACTCAGCCGGCCTGACGGGACAGAAGCCATGCGCCAAGTATTCCGCTGTGGTCTCCCAACGCCGGAGGGACAATGTACTCCTCCCGGCTTTTCCCCCAGGAAAGATCCGGCAGATAGCCGCCGAGCAGCTCTGCTGTTTTCCGGCGAATGGCATCCAGCAGGAACTGCTGGTGCATGATACCGCCGCCGAGGATGATCCTCTCCGGTGCGACAAAAAGCATGGCATCGGCACAAAGCCTGGCAAGATAACCGCTCTCCAGTTCCCAGGCCGGATGCGCGGGCGGGAGATCTCTGGCAGATATCTTCCATCGCCTTTCAATGGACGGACCGGAAGCCAGGCCTTCCAGACATCCCTGATGATAGGGACAGATGCCTTCCGGCATGGGATCATCCGGCGAGGGCTGAAGGAGGATATGCCCGAGCTCCGGATGCATCGTTCCATGCAGGATCCTGCCATTTGAGATGATTCCACCGCCGATTCCGGTTCCGATCGTGACATACATACAGCCATTCAGACCTTTCGCTGCGCCAAGCTTCCATTCAGCAAGCGCCGCAGCGTTCACATCCGTATCCAGCGCCACCGGGACATCCAGCGCTTCAATAAAAGCATCCAGGATCGGATAGTTCCTCCAGGACAGCTTCGGTGTGGAAAGAATGCGTCCGTAACCCGGACTCGCAGGATTCAGATCCAGCGGTCCGAAGCAGCCGACGCCAAGCGCGCCGGCTTTGTTTTCCCGAAAAAACTGAATCATCTCCGGCATCGTTTCTTCCGGTGTGCGGGTGGGAATCACCTGACGCTTCAGCTGATTTCCGCCTTCATCGATCATGGCCATGACCATCTTGGTTCCGCCGGCTTCCAAAGCACCGTAAAGCATCTGATCTGTTTCCTCCTGCAATGTTTTGCGCCCGGAATGCTGGAAAAGGCAAAGAACTGCCCGCTCCGGACAGTTCAAACTGTGCGGATGGCGGGACTCGAACCCGCACGCCGGTTAGAGCAGAGGATTTTAAGTCCTCAGTGTCTGCCATTCCACCACATCCGCACAACGGATATAAGTATATCATCTGTTTGAAACGGGCGTCAAGAGGTGAATCGGCATGGACGCGAAAGCCTTCAGCGCCGGTGAAATGTTGGGGCAATCCTGACGGAATTTGTACTTGTGGCAGCAGTCCAATGATGATAGAATACGGGTATACCGGATAACCGAAAGCAAACGGGAAAGGTATCTTCATCGATGAAACGAAAAAGAATCGCGGTATTTGTTGCGAGCATCGACCGGGAATATCAGCAGGATTTTGCACAGAGCCTGGCAACCGCTGCGGCCATTTATGATATGGATATCTGCATTTTCAACAGTCAGGGGCATATGAATGTTGCCACGTCCACGACGAGTGATATCCGGGAAAGCATTATCTATGATTTGCCGGATCTGAATGAGTTTGACGGTTTCATTTCCATGCCGGCGACAATGGGCAACGATATCGCCTATCAGAAGGTCATGGATGCCATGAGGCCGATCGGCCTGAAGGGAAAACCGCACGTCTCCATCGATATTCCGCAGGCCGGAGCAGTCAGCATCATGTTTGATGATGCCATCAGCATCCGGGAACTGACGGAACATATGATTCAGGAGCATGGAGCAAGAAGGATTGCTTTCGTCAGCGGTCCGTTGAATTCCAGAGTTGCGATCAATCGGGTGGAAGCCTGCCGGGAAACGCTGGATAAATATGGCCTGAAGCTGGAGGAGGGCCTGCTGCTGGACGGGCAGTGGACCCGTGTCGGCGGCAGAAAGGCAGCAGAACAGATCCTGGCCTATGACGGGGAACTCCCGGATGCCGTCATCTGCGCCAATGACGATATGGCGCTGAGCGTGATCGAATACTTTGTCGAACACGGCATCCGTGTGCCGCAGGATATTGCGGTGACCGGATTTGACGCGCTGCGGGAGGCGGTCATGCGCGGACTGACAACAATCTGCCGCCCCATTGACCGGTCGGCCAGGAAAGCAGCGGATATTCTGCATGAATGGATTGACGGAAAGGCACCGGCTGAGCGGACGGTGACATTGTCAACGATTCCGATTTACGGGGAAACATGCGGATGCAGCCAGAATCTCGAGCATATGAACGAGCAGCTCCGTGCCCTGGGAACGGAACGATGGAACATGGAAACGATCCTGACGCGGGTCAGCATGTTTTCCGGCGTGATGGCAGGTGTCGGCGATGAGTTGGAAGCGCGCGAGAAGATCAGGGAATTTGCATCCAGCTGGGATATTCAGGAAATGTACCTCTGCGTGGATCCATCCATCTGCAGAACCACGGAGAATGAGGCGGATACCGGCAAGTATCCGAAGGAAATGCTGCTGCTGTACGGAATCCGCAATGGAAAAGAATACCCCGCGGAAATGTTCCTGACTTCGGACCTGGTTCCTTCCCTTCACCAGATGCGCAAGAATACGGTCTGCCTTGTCTTCTGCCCGCTGTATTACCGGGACAGGAATATGGGATACGTGGCAATGAACCTCGGGAACGGAACCGGTTCAGGACTGTATTCCGTGCTGATGCTGCTCAACGGAGCGATGATGAGTCTTTTCCTTCAGACAAATATCAAACGATATGCCCGGAAGATTGAGGATATGGTGATTCACGATCCGCTGACCGGCATGCTGAACCGGAGAGGATTCAGGGAACTGGCATCGACGGATATGGAGCAGGCTGCCCACGAAGGAAAACTGTTCGTCGTCATGAGCATTGACATGGATCATATGAAAAGAATCAATGACGTATACGGTCATCTGATGGGGGATGAAGCCATTGCCCGCATGGGAAGGATCCTTCAGAGCGTGGCAAACGAAGGATATACGCCGGTTCATATCAGCGGCGACGAGTTCCTCGTCTACGGAATTGCCTCCACGCGGGAAGAAGCGGATCAGCTGACCGGGAAAATCAGGGAAGAGATTGATCGCACGAACCGGGAGGATCCGTGGATCTGCGATCTCTCGGCCAGCCTGGGATCGTTTGCAGATGTGCCTGAGAAGGAGGGGGACGAGGTGGACCGGTTCCTGACCAATGCGGACCGGAACATGTATGCGGACAAGCATCAGAAGCATGCGGCGAGAACATAAAAAAGCGGGTTGCAGCAGCAGCCCGCTTTTTCAGAGCGACCGGATCGGAAGATTTATTCTCCCATATCCTCCGTCATTTCCATCAGACGCTGGAAAACCGCATCGGCCACATCGTCATCCGGGACATTGTATACGTCTTCTCCGTTTTCGTCCTGCTCAATCTTCAGGATGAAAACCTCAAGATCCTCTTCTTCATCCGCATTGGGATCGCAGACGGCCAGGTAGGATTCCCCTTCATATTCCAGCGTTGCCAGATGCTCAAAGAGCGTGTGCTCTCCGTTTTCATCGATCAGTTCGATGATCTGATCTTCGTCCTGAGAATCCTCTTCGTTATTCAGCGGTGTCTGATTGATCTGATCTGCCATTTTCCTTCTCCTCCTTCTGATGGTTCAGCCATTGCTGCAGAATGACAGCGGCGGCAACCTTGTCTACAACTTTTTTGCGTTCACTTCGGGATATCTCGCCTTCAATCAGTGCGTCTTCCGCGGAAACGGTTGACAGGCGCTCATCCTGGAAAAGGACTCTGAGGCCCGCTTTTTCCAGCTGACGGCACAGCCCGCGCACCTTTTCAGCCTGAAACCCTTCCGATCCGTCCATATTCAGCGGAAGACCGGAAAGGACGATCCCGGTTTCGTAGCGGCTGCAGATTTCACAGATTCGCCGCGTATCGGGCCCCCAGCCGATTCGGTTGATCACCTCAACGGGAGAAGCGATCGTCCGGGACGGATCAGAAACGGCGACGCCGATGCGTACATCCCCAATATCCAGACATACAATTCTTTCGTTCATTTCTTTAAGGAAAGACCTTCGGCATGCCTGAAAAGATCCTGCCGAAGGTCTGTTTCAATCCATAATCAGTGCTGACTGTCACGACGGGGAGGACGGCGGAAACCGCCTTCGGAATGGCGGGACGTGTCAGTGTTATAGGTGATGTCATTGCGAATCAGATTGATCCGGCCCTGGGCATCGATCTCGCTGACTTTGACTTCGAGTTCATCGCCGATATTCACGACATCCTCCACCTTCTCCACCCGCTTGGTATCAAGCTTGGAGATATGGATCATGCCATCCTTTCCGGGAGCCAGTTCCACAAAGGCACCGAAGTTCATGATGCGAACCACCTTGCCGGTGTATACATCTCCGACCTCAATGTCCTTGGCAATGCCTTCAATGATTTTGCGGGCTTTGTCAGCAGCTTCCTGATCCGGCGTGGAGATAAATACGCGCCCGTCGTCTTCAATATCGATCTTGACGCCTGTTTCAGCAATGATCTTGTTGATCATCTTTCCGCCGGGTCCGATGACTTCCCGGATCTTGTCGGGATTGATGGTGAAGTTGATGATCTTCGGCGCGTAGGGACTGAGCTCCTCACGCGGACGATCCAGCGTGTCCAGCATGATCTTCAGGATATACAGGCGGCCTTCCAGCGCCTGGCGAAGCGCCTGCTGAAGGATATCGCGGTTGATCCCGGCAATCTTGATGTCCATCTGGAGGGCCGTGATTCCGTTCATGGAACCGGCAACCTTGAAGTCCATATCGCCCAGGAAGTCTTCCAGCCCCTGGATATCCGTCAGCACAGCCAGCTTGCCGGATTCCTTGTCGGTAATCAGACCCATTGCCACGCCGGCGACCGGTGCATGGATCGGAACACCGGCATCCATCAGGCTCAGCGTGGAACCGCAGACGGATGCCATGGAGGAGGAACCGTTGGACGAGAGAATCTCGCTGACGAGCCGAAGCGCGTAGGGGAATTCTTCTTCGCTGGGAATAACGGGCAGAAGCGCACGCTCTGCCAGGGCACCATGACCGATTTCGCGGCGGCCCGGGCTCTTCAGCCGACCGGCTTCACCGGTGGCATACGGCGGCATATTGTACTGGTGGATGTAGCGCTTGAAGTCTTCATTGCTCAGCCCATCCAGCGTCTGTCCCTCGCTGACGGTACCCAGCGTGGTCACGGTAAGCGCCTGGGTCTGTCC
>OCVV011303586.1_pt1 | contig 40203 bp, 39 predicted proteins | sample 1539721 | NCBI WGS metagenome assembly OCVV01 (sample SAMN02144230, study PRJEB22623) | gut metagenome | biome: sheep rumen | host: Ovis aries | place: New Zealand | reverse complement strand
TCAACATTTGCAAGATTGTTTGCAATTGCATCAAGTCTGTTCTGCTGCGCATTCATACCGGAAGCCCCGGTATACCAGCCACGAATCATATTTTTTAACCTCCGAAGAATTTATTTACATCTATTTATATCATCGGAGTTTGAAAAAAATTGTTTATAGAAAAAAAGCTACCATGACATTATTGGCAGAATTATATCCACAGTCATGATAGCTATTATAAATCAAAAGTAATTAATCAGTTATTGATTTCACTGTTAATGAGAGCAGCAAGAGCTGGATTCATCAAAGCATTTCCTGCATTTTCCATATTAAGAGAAGTAAATGGAGAAGCATTTGAAGCTGCCTTTGCAAAGTTTTCAGACTGTTCTCTCAAAGTCTCTTCTCTTGCCATAAATTTCTTTGTTTCTTCATAATTCAGTTCGTTAATCCACTCACGTTTTTTTGCCTCTTCTGTACGAGCAGAACGTTCCTGAGCATCATTTAAGATTTCCTGAGCATGCTTTTTAATCTCATTCACAGATGCATCATCAAGATCTTTAGATTTCAAAAGATCAATTAAATAAATATTCAGCAGATTATTATATGTTTCTACAGAACATGAATAGCACGCATAGAAGTTATATAAATTCTGAGTGTTTCCATATTCATCTTCCGTCTTTTCAAGCTGCCAGTAAGTTCCACGTTCACCAACACCTGACAATGTTACATTGTTTACCTTAGAACAAATAGTTCTGATTGCAGCTTTCTGTCCATCATTAAGATTTGTTCCAATTGTTGAATTAATTGTATTTGCCATTTCCTGCCCAAGTCTCTGTAAAACTTCTGTTTCTGCTTCTGTTTGAGCATTTGCAAGAACTCTATTCTGAGCAGAAGAAACAAACCACTTATGATTAGCATACTGATCTGAAAGACCATACATAGAAACATATTTTGTTCCGTTTCCATTTTTCATACTCAAAAGCCATTCAGGATTTACTTTTGCACCAATTGTTCTATCCTGCCAATCAACAATTACAGTTTTTCTAGCCTGATAACTTGTATTATTTTCAGTTGCACTAGCACGAATATCTTTTGATACTGTGTTCCCTTCTGCTTTTGTAGAGGCACAACCTGTCATCATCATTGAAACAGATAATACAGCAAATCCAATTAAAGTTAAAGTTTTTTTCATTATTATCTCCTTATATTATTACCACTTACAGTAGCATTAAATTCATCATTGAAATTATTTTGCAGAATTTTACAAATTGAATCAATAGATTTTTGTTCTGCAACTTTTTTTGTATAAGCTTTTACAGTCCCTGACTCATATGAATATGTATACAAAGACTTAAAATTCTTATTTATTGAAATCATAATTGATGGATTATATACAAAAAGCTCATCATCATTAAATGCATCAAAACTGACATTGCCATTTATATAGTATAGGCAATTACTTTTATTTTTTGTAATAATAAATCCATTATTTCGCAGAATTTCAGAAAGGCAAGAATAAAGTTGATTTCCATAATCATTACTACATTCAATAAATAAGGGACAAAGTTCTTTTTTTGACTGGATTAAACTAGACAATGAAGAAAAAACTGACATATCTTCTTTATAATTTTGACTAGTTAATTCTTCAGACAAAAACTGAGCATAAGTGTATTTATCTAAAAAATCCCAACCATTATTTAATGCTGAGTTTAGATTTTGTATTACATAAAAAACTTCAGTCTCTGCATTTGCCTTTTTATAGTAATTCATAAAATTATCTTTAGAAACACGAAGTTCTGGTTCAAATTTTGTCCATGCATTCTTTCGTTTGATATATGCAACACAATGCCAGTTTTTATCCTTTTTATTGTAATAAGGTTCAGTAAATTCAACTGATTGCAGAGTTACTGAACTTGTTACAGACGTATCACGAATAGTTTCCTGAACAGTTGTATTTTTATATTTTTGATTTTCTGATGTCTGTATACTCTTATAATTTGACTCTCTGCGAGCATTTACCGTTGTTTCAAAATAATAAGAAAGATTTGCAACAGCCTCATTTTTTGCAATATCACTCTTCTTTCCAATTCCTTTTTGAGCAATATATTCTGACTCTGGATAAGATAGCTGATAATTCAATACCCATTCAGGAATAGTTTTTTTATCTTTTCCATAAATATAAAAAGTACCCAGACAAATTAAAAAGAAGAAACAAATCTCTGCTCTATGATTTCTTTTATTCATAATATTCATCTCCGCTCAACTCAACAAAGTTAGAACAAAAAGTCTTTTCACCATTGACTATGGCTTGTACAGCATATGAATAATTACTATTAATCCAAAAAGATTCATCAGATTTGTACCCATAAACACAATTTGAGGTTCTAGCAAATTCAATAACTTTATCATTATTTTTTCTGTAAATTACATATTCATCTGCATTTTCAAAAGAATTCCAATAAATTACACCATAATTTGAATTTGAACTACGTCTTACATATTTTACATTATGAACATAATCAGGAATTTGAGTCATACAACTAAGATTGAAAATCATTAATGCCACGAATAATCCAAACAAAAATATTTTTTTCTGCATATATACAATCCTTCTAATTTAAACATAAAGATAATCCGACAACTACATCATACGTAATATAAGGATTATTTTGCTTATTAAGAATCCAATTTAAGTTACCTTGTGTATAAATTGCTCTTCTTTTTGAAAAAGGAATTTCAAGTCCAACTGCAGAACGATTTATTAAGAACAAGCCGCCCGAACTACTGATGTATGAATCAGAAGATTCAAGTAAATTACTACAATCAGGTTTGAGGAATAAATAACATAGTCCTAAGGAAGACCAGCAAAAAACTGTTGGAGGATAAGGCCCTATCATAATACGTTTGTTAAACCCATATCCTGCAGTACCAGATATTATATGATCAGATTTAGAAATCTTTTTTAACTCAAAAGGCAAAGAAGTATAACTCAAATCAAATATAAAAAAAGTATAAGCGAATCCGAGACTATAGTTCAAATCTAGGCAGAAGGTATTTTCTGATGCATATCCTCCACCTATTCTTAAACCTGAAAAACCACCATTTCCTCGAGTCTGATCAAAATGATTTTCCCTATAGCGTTGCGTTTCCGATTTTAATTCTTCACTCTCTTTCTTCTCATGTTTTTGAATATCATAAGCAGGAGCCCAATTTCGAACTAAATTCTCGACTTTAAGTTTTGGAATTTGAATTAATTTATTTTTTGAAGTTTCTTTTACACGCAATTCCAGAAATGTAAATTTATATGATGAAGGATATTCATCTGGAAGGGCTTCTACCTTATAATCAAGTTCATAATTTAAAATTGGTGAACCGCGCATAAGTAAACTGTTATAAGTATCGATTGTATCAAGATAGTTATTATAAACAGTCTCATTTGCCTTTGCTAAATTTGGAACAGTCTTTCCAGTAAGATTCTCATAATAGATAAAAACTTCATCTTCATCTAATAAAATGCCATCTGCATATAAAGAAATATGAGCAGGCCAACATGTGTTTTTTGCATCATAAGAACCATAACTTACCTGAAGTTCATTTCCGAAACTAGAAACACATCTCTTTTTTTCGATTTCTTTCTGATTTTTTCGAATATCTTTTAAAAGTTCTGAATCTTGTTTTTCAACTTTAGCAATAACAGCAGACTGCTCTTTTTCAACACGCTGTTTTAATTCTTTTTTTCTAGATTCATATTTTTCCGTTCTTCTTTGCAAAGCAATTTCTTCTGGCTCACCGGCCCGTAAAGGTTCATTCTGTAAAGCTGTTTTATATTCTGCTAATTCATACTCTGCTTCTTCTGTTAATTCCTGAAGTCTCAAATCTACGTTATCACGAATTGAAACAAGAGCTTTCTTTTTGCTTTCAATTATGTTTATTTGTCCTAAAACACTTTGTTTATCTAATTTTTCTTTTCTAATTTTTGAAGCAGCTTCCTCTACTTCTTTTTCCAAAGCATTACGTTTTTCAAGTAAAGCTATTGATCTGAGATTTTCCTGTTCACGATCTTTTTGTTCTTGCGCTAAACGTTCCTGTAATTCCTTCTGATGTCTTAAAGCAGTCTGCTGTTTTTCTTCTGTCAAACTAAGTTCCGCTTCCAACTGCTGTCTCTTGGCAACAACATCTAAATCAGTACTTCCAATTGTATTTGAAAGCTGTTTATTTAATTCATCGAGACGTTTTTTATAGTTTATTTCAGATTGCTTTTCCAAATCCAGTTGCTGCTCTACAGAAAGGTTGTCTGTTCCATGTTGTAAAACAAACCTTTGAGTAGGTGTCAATTTGATATCAAGTTGATCACATAATTTCAAAATTAATTCATCAACAGCAGAATTATTTCCACTAAATAAATTTTCGACATCTTTTTTACCAGAACTATTTACAATAGCATTATTTATACCGGTTGTTAGATTCAAAATAGTTACACTTACAATGTACTGAGAGCCAGCTTTTCGAATAGTAGTAAAAAGTGCAAATTGAGCATTAGTAATTTTACCAGCCTCTATCATAGTTTGATCATCATAAAAAGCTCCTTCAGATTTTCTTTGCAATTCTTTCAGTTTTCTTTCATTAGATTCATCGATTGTTAATGTATAATCAGTATAATTACGGAATTTTTCTCGCAATGAATCTCTGATCTGTCCAGGGAGCCAACTTTCATAATTATCACCGATATTTTCAAGACTTGGAGTAATTATCTGTATTGTTTTTCCATGTTGCTGAGAAGCAAGCAACGAACAGTTAAATACAAATATTAATAATGAAACAATAATTTTATTTTTTCGTAAAAACATAAAATCCTCAATTATTTATAATTATACTAGATATTACTGAATCTTACAAATTTACATCATTGTGAATAATAGAACTTCTACAAAGCATTACAATCCTCGAAACAAATATCATTTATTTTAATTGTCCATTTTTCATTTATAAAACTCCATTTCTTGTTATATATTATCAAATACAATATAATTAAATTATGATTCCAGAGAAAATCATATCCGAAGCTAAAAAACACATTGAAGAATCTTCTCAAAAAAAAGATACTGATTATTTCTGTATCACAAGAGATATTTTTCAGGCGAGACTTGATTCGTATATTTTTAAATCACAAAAGTATATTGAATCAGCTTTGATTGGAGAAATCGGAAACAACACCTTTGACCATAACTGGAAATTCGCTGAAAATAAAATGAGAGGTGCCTACTTTAATCTCGCCTTTCAAGAAAAATATATTGTACTTGCTGATTTTGGACGTGGAATCAAAGAATCTCTTTCTTCGGTAATAAATCTTTCGTCAGATTTAGAAGCAGTCGAAACTGGTTTTACAAAACAGATATCCGGCAGATTACCCGAACAAAGAGGAAATGGCCTTAAATTTGTTGCAGAAACTGTAAAACAAAAGAAATGGAAGCTTTATTTTCAGACTGGAAACGGTTGCTGTATAATAGAAAACGGAAACATTGCATTTTCACAAGCAGATGATTATTATACAGGCTGTCTTGCTATTTTAGATTTTTCAGAGGAGCTTTCATAATGGTTTTAAATATTAAAGATTTTGGTGAAATATTAATGTCTCGACCTGCAGGAAAAGAAGCCTTTTCTATGGCAAAAGCTTATATCATAGGAACTCCTGCTAAAGATGAAACAATTTCTTTAGATTTTAAGGACGTAAAGGTTCTGGCACCTTCCTGGGCTGATGAGTTCATTACAAATCTAAAATCTAACTTTTCTAATCCTATTGTTTGCCTGAATACTGAAAATGAATCTGTATCGCAATCTTTAAAATTTGTAAATCTTTAATACAGATTCCCGTGTCAAGCACGGGAATGACACACAAATCCACAATCCACACAAATTATTTGCAAAACCTTCATTTCAGATTTATACTATTCTTATTAACTAATAGTTTATTGCATCATCAAAAGGAGTATATCTATGGCAAACACAGAACCTAGAGTTCTTTCCATCATTCTGGGTGGAGGTAAAGGAACTCGTCTTTATCCACTTACAAAAGAACGTTCAAAACCGGCCGTTTCTTTCGGCGGAAAATATAGGATTGTTGATATCCCGATTTCTAACTGTATCAACTCTGGTTATAAAAAGATTTATCTTTTGACTCAGTTTAACTCAGCTTCTCTTCACCTTCACATTTCAAATTCTTACAACTTCGACCGTTTCTCTGGTGGATTTGTTGAAATTCTTGCCGCAGAGCAGACTCTTGAGCATTCAGGCTGGTATGAAGGTACTGCAGATGCAGTTCGCAAGAACTTCATTCACTTTAAGACACAAAAGCCAACTCATTATATTATCCTTTCCGGTGACCAGCTTTACAAGATGGACCTCCGTGCCTTTATGGATGCCCACATCAAATCTGGTGCTGAAATCACAATCGCTACAACTGCCGTAAACCGCCACGACGCTTCAGGTTTTGGTATCATGCAGATTGATGACCAGAATCATGTAAAAGCTTTTATGGAAAAGCCAAAGCCAGATCTGAACATTGACGACTGGAAAATTCCTGCAGAAGCACGCGGAAGCCTTCCTCCAGAAAAAGAATACCTTGCTTCTATGGGTATTTACATCTTCAATGCAGACACAATGGAAGAAATGCTTGGCGGCGAGAACGAAAAATACACAGACTTTGGTAAGGAAATCCTTCCTCTTGCTATCGGTAAGAAAAAAATCAGCTCTTATATATTTGATGGCTATTGGGAAGACATCGGAACTATCCGCAGCTTCTATGATGCAAACATTGCCCTTTGTGAGCCATACCCAACCTTCGACTTCTTTGGTGAAACTCAGCCAATTTATACCCATATGCGTAACTTGCCACCTTCAAAAATAAACAAGGCTGATATAAACGCATCACTTATTTCTGAAGGATGTATCATAACAGATGCAAAATTCAACAAATCTGTTGTCGGTGTACGCTCAATCATCAATGAAGGAACCGAATTTGACGGCGTAATTATGATGGGTGCCGACTATTACGACACAGAAGAAGAAAAAGAAGCAAACAAAAAAGCCGGAAAACCAAGCACAGGAATCGGTAAAAACTGTAAAATTGCCAACACAATCATCGATAAGAATGCTAAAATCGGCGATAACTGTAAAATCGGCGTAAGCGGAAAGAAATATGAAGACGGTGATCACGGCAGCTTCTACAGTGCAGACGGAATTATCGTAATCCGTAAGGGTGCAGTTATTTCTTCGGGAACCGAAATCTAAAGCAAATTCTGTCATTCCGAACTTGTTTCGGAATCTATATAAAACAGATCCTGAATCAAGTTCAGGATGACAGGATGACGAGGGGGATTATGCCTGATATGTATGACAAACTGGGCGAAATGCTCAATGATGTTTTAGAATCAGGCAAAATTCCAACAAACCGTCATTGCGAGGCCGAAGGCCGAAACAATCCATCAGAAAATCAAAATGACCAGGTAACTTCTGATGAAAAAATCGAAGAATCTGGTCATTTTTCATTTAACAAAAGTGAAAAATCAACCGTAAATAACAACAAATCCGCTAAAACAGCCTCGAAAAAGTCAATTCCAACTGGTGAAGTGATAAAATTGCATAAATATACATATAATATGCAATTTCCACCTCATATACAAAAAGCATTAAGTACACTAGATATAGCGTACCCTTTTACACAAAAAGATATTACAAAACAATATCACAAACTACTCAAACAGAATCATCCGGATACAAAAATTACTATACAACATTCTCAAGGTGTACAAAATAATAGACAATTAACCATAGATGATATCAAAAATAGCTACCAGATTTTGTGTGATTTCTTCGGAATTCAATGAAATTATAGTATAATATTTTAGACAGTATTTAATGTATTAATTTTTATACACCTGCCCTATGTATTATTTATTATACATTGATAAAACAAAATTTCTCACAGAGCAAAAGAGGACACAGAGTCTATATAATCCATATAAAAAACTCCGTGCCCTCTGTGTCTCTGTGAGAAATTTCCTTAGTCTTTTTTACTCAATATTCAGCTCTTCCAATTTACGATGTAAGGTCTTTCTTCCAATCCCTAGAATGTCTGCGGTTCTCGACTTGTTTCCTTTATTAGCAGCTAAGTTTTCCTGGATGATAATTTTTTCGGCTTCATCCATTGTGATGCCTATTGGAATTGAAATGACTTTTTCTTCGCTCTGGCTTCTTAGGGAACGCGGTAAATCTTCCATTTTGATTTCATCACCGGTGCACATAACAACCGCGCTTTCAACTGCATTCTTGAGCTCGCGGATATTTCCCGGCCAGCTGTATTTTATCATCGCAGACTTTGAAGCCTTATCAAAGCCCTTAATATTCTTTTTGTTTTCAATGTTGAACTCTCGCAAAAAGGCATGCATCAAAAGTGGTATATCATCCATGCGCTCACGCAAAGACGGCATTTCAATTCGCACAACGTTCAGACGGTAAAACAAATCTTCGCGGAACTTTCCGGCCTTCACTTCTTCTTCGAGATTTCGGTTCGTAGCAGCGACAACACGAACATCAACTTCAATAGACTTTTCACCGCCTACCCGTTCAAACTTATGTTCCTGCAAAACACGAAGCAGCTTTACCTGGGTGGCAAGATTCACCTCACCAATTTCATCAAGAAAAATTGTTCCGCCATCGGCAAGTTCAAAGCGTCCTTTGTGAATATTTTCAGCCCCGGTAAAAGCGCCTTTCTCATAACCAAAAAGTTCACTTTCAATTAAGGTCTCACTCAAGGCCGCACAGTGTACAACAATAAAAGGTCCGTTGGCCCGCTCCGATTGCTCGTGCACTGCGTGAGCAACCAGCTCCTTACCAACACCACTTTCTCCGGTTATCAAAACACTGGCTCTTGTTGGCGCGGCTTTTGAAATCATCTGACGAACACGACTTAAAGAATCACTCTTACCAATCATCTCATCAGGTGACTGGCTCTTTAAAAGTTTAGCCTGAAGTTTACGATTTTCTTCTGCAAGGATTTTTCCCTGCAAGGCATTTTTTACAATTTTATTTAAGTGATCCAGATCCAGCGGCTTAGTCAAAAAATCAAAAGCACCGGCCTTCAATGCGGCAGTGGCATCATCAATACTTCCGTGACCGGTCAACACAATAATCGGTACACCCGGATGTTCAGTGGTAACATGCTTAACAACTTCGCTTCCGCTGATTCCGTCCATTCGTAAATCGGTAATTACAAGGTCAATTCCACCTTCAGCAATCAGCTTTAAGCCTTCTTCACCACTGGCAGCCTGCTTAACCTCGTAGCCTTCCAGTTCAAAATTATCTGCAAGTCCGTTACGGATATTCTCTTCATCATCAATTGTTAAAATTGTCATTTAGCGTGCCTCCGAACTCAACAGTTTTACATCCTTCTGCGGAATCGGGAACGTAATTGTAAAAGCAGTTCCCTTCCCCTCTTCTGAATCAACAATAATTTCACCGGAAAATTCTTTTATGATTTTATACACCATAGTCATACCAAGACCAGTTCCGTTTGCCTTGGTTGTATAATAAGGTTCAAAAATTTTTGAAAGACTTTCTTCAGACATTCCGCAGCCGTTATCGGCAATGGTGATTATGTATTTATTTTCGCGGACAGTATTTGAAATACAGAACTTTGCACCAGTCTGGCCCGAGCTATATTTTGATTTCAAAGCTGCAAGCGAATTTTGCGAAATATTCATAATGACATCGCGGAAAAGTTTTTCATCCAGCAGGATTCGTTTACCACTATCGGAAGGTCTGAACACAACTTCAATTCCTTCACGGTTAAACTCCGGCTTAAAGAAAGACACAAGACCTTCAATCAGTTTGTCCGGCTCTTTAAGTTCAAGCTGGGCTTTTACCGGACGTACGGCCAGTAAAAAATCCATAACAAGTTTATTAAGATGTTCAATTTCTTCGTTTACAACATCAATATGATCTTCAACAAACTTTTTTGCAGGAAGCTTGTCTTGATTTTCCCGTGCCTTAGCAAGTGCTTTTTGAATCAGCTGAATATGAATGCTTATTGCACCAAGTGGATTTTTGATTTCGTGAGCCATACCGGCTGCAAGGTTTGTAAGATTTGCAAGATTTTCCATGCGGTGCAGCAGAATATCCTGATTTTTCTTTTCGGTGATATCTCGCACAAGAATCATTTTTCCGTTGAGTTCGCCTTCGTTAATAAGAGGCGCAATGGTTACTGTAAGAAAACGCACAGTGCCACCACTTGTTACCGTAGAAAAATCTTCTGAACTGTTAGTGATATTTTTTTCAAGACAGCGTCTTAAATAGTCAGCAATATCTTCATCTTCAATATATTCCCAGATTGGTTTTTCACTGCCAAGAATATCTTCAAGACGTTCGCTAAAAGGAAGCCAGCTTTCTGCAATGGTATTTGAACGCAAAAGGCGAAAGTTATCATCTGTAATTAAAAGTCCGGTAGATAAGGATTCAAATACAGAATAAAGGCTTTCATTTTCATCAACAACATCTTCCAAAAGCGAAAGTACCTGCTCTTTAGAAAGCTTTTCGGCCTTCTGCTTTACACGTTTTACATAGCCGCGCAAAACACACCTCCAAAGCGTTTATTTAAGGCAAACATATCGCGCAAAAGAATTTCTAATGCACTTACAGGAGACTGATTATAAAGCGTAATATTGTCACTGCAATTTCTCAGAAGCTGCATAGCCTGAGCCGCTGCTTCGCTTCCTGCCTGCGAGTTCAGCATTGGCCGCATAAAAAACGCTATATTAGAAAGGAAAAGCCGCAGTTCAATTCTCGGGTAAAACTTCTGGCACTTTTTCACAATTTCATCTATATTACAAATCTCGCCACGAGCTACAGAATTATAGAACTCTCTTGCCTGAGTTTTAATTTCTGATGGGGTTACCGGAAGATAAGTCAAAAGATATTCGTTCAGACTGCCATTAAAATCATCATTATGAAAAACCCGCTGAATAACTTCGCGCTGCTGTTCACCGTTACGTTCTGTAAAATTATAAGTGCGAACCCGCGAAAGAATTGTCTGCATAATTGCATTTCGTTTAGAAGTCAAAAGAATGAAAACAACATCCTCCGGCGGCTCTTCGAGAATCTTAAGTAAGGCATTCCTAACACTAGTCTGCATTCGGTCTGCATTTTCGATGATAACAGTTTTACGCCCTTCTTCTGATTTTATATGAGCCCAGCCTTCCATATTTCTCACCTGGCTGATAGGAATTGAATCATAAAGAAAATCATCTTCGAGCTTAGTACAAAGCTTTTGAATCTCTTCGCAGAGTTTTTTTACAGTTCCGTTATCCGGAAGTTCGCGAGGAAAATCAAGCTGTTCAAGATTTTCGTTTATTTCTTCAATAACACTACCAATCTTATTAAGGTTAGAATCACCTTCCCAAAGAATTCCGTTAAAACGCAGGGTAAGCTTACGCACACTTCGCAAAAACAAATAGCGGGCTGCATCAATAAACTTAGCATTCACAAAATGAGCTTCAGTAAAAGTTTTTGCTGCTGCAGAAATCTCAAGCGAACAGTCTCTTGGCCCCAGCAGCATCAAGTTAGAACAAACTAACAACTTATGCTGTAAACAGGAAGGGCATTCACAAATCCATTTTCCCTGAGGATGTTCATGACACGAAAGAATGCGCGCAGTTTCTAAAGCCGCGGTAAGTTTTCCGCTTGCTTCCGGGCCTGCAAAAAGAATTGCACCAGGCAAGCGGTTATGACGTATATCGGCAGCAAGGAGTTTTCCGGATTCCTGATTCACAAGATTTTCATACATGACTTCCGATCTCCTCTCTGGTTGAATGGAAAAGGCTGCTTACAAGGCCATAGTAAAAACTTTCCCCCAGAATATTTAAAGGATTAAAAAACGGCTGAACAGTAATAAGAAAAATCACAAGGCAAACCACAGCCGCACCTTCTATCATTCCAAATATAAAGCCCAAAGTTCGGTCCAAACTCTTCAAAATGCTCCATTCAAAAACCTTTGCAACAATCATCTGAATGATTTTTATTACCAGAAACACAACAACAAAAATCAAAAGAAAAGCCAGCACGTTTGCAACGTACGGATTTTTGACATCCTTTAAAACACTGCCAGCAATATTCTTATAAAAAAAATATGCCAGAATGATTCCTGCAATAAAGGCAATTTTTCCAAACACGTTGTCTATAAAGCCTTTGATTACACCGCCAATAGCAAAAAGTATAATAATTGCGCTGAATACCCAGTCTATAACAGCAAAGTTCATTTTTCACTCTCCCCTTTTTCACCATTAATTTTTTCAAAAAGAATACCCGCAATTTTTTTTGCAGGAGGTTCACCGCCAGTAAGCACTTTCAGAGCCTCTACATACGAAGCCCGTTTAGCCTCATCCAGCATATTTGTCAAAGCAGCCTTAAGATGTTCAGAATCAGCTTCGGCTCCAACAAGCACTTCTGCAGCACCCTTTGATTTAAAGAATTCAGCATTATCAACCTGGTCACCTCGGGTACCACTACCACATAAAGGAACAAGAACCATAGGCTTAAGCAGTACAGCAGCTTCCCAGATAGAGTTTGCCCCGGCACGGCTTAAAATTACATCAGCCGCAGAAACGACATCCGGCATTTCTTTGTAGATAAAATTATAAGGCTTGTATGATTTCCCATATTTTGCAACCAGTTCGGCAGAGCGGTTATCATCTGCATTCAAAAGCCCTGTCTGATGCACAACGGTAAAATGCTCGCACAAGAAATCAATATTTTCAAAAACAAGTTCGTTAATTTGTTTTGCACCGGAACTTCCGCCAAGAACCAGCAGCACTGGCTTGGTGCCATCACTCACAGTTGCGACATCACTTCCAGTTTCAAGACTTCGACCAGTTCCAGTTTCAATCCCCAGAAACTCACGCCCCTTCGCAGCATCAGTTTTATAAAAAACAGGACGCACAGGATTACCGGTTACAACAACACGCTTCTGATCAACTTCACTAAGACGTTTTTTTGTCTCTTCATAAGAAACAAACATACAGTCTGCAGATTTAAAATTAAGTCTATTAGCAAGACCTAACGTAAAATCACATTCATGAGTAAAAACCGGAATATGTAAAAGATGGGCCGCAAGACACGGAGGCACACTTACAAATCCGCCCTTAGAAAAAAGAACCGCAGGCTTTTCGCGTCGCAAAATAGAATATGCACGGAAAAATCCTCCTGCAATCCGGAATAAATCAGAAAAGTTTTTTAAAGAAAAATAACGGCGGAGCTTACCAGAAGGAATGCCATAAAACTTCCAGGCAGTAGGCTTTGAATCCGGCCCAACGGCAGTTTCAACAATCTTTTTGTCCATGCCTTTGGAACAGCCAATCCAGCCGATTTTTATATCAAGATTATTAGAAGAAGCAATAGATTTAAGTTCATCAGCAACAGCAAGCCCCGGGTAAATGTGACCCGCAGTTCCGCCGCCAGTAAAAAAAACAAGATTTTTATTTAATTTCATAGTGTGTCATTTTAACACAGATTTACAAGTTTTTAAATAGAATAACCATGGTTATTTTTCCTTTTACAATATCGGGATTTTACCTTATAATAGTAGTAATGGCAGAGACGTTTTATACTACTGAAAATTATGATCTCACTTGCGCTACAGAATGCATTAAGAACAAAAAGCCATTCGAATATGTGCTTAGCGGCCCTTCACAAAAAAGCCGCGAGTTTATAAAAAACGTAGCCTTAGAATATCTGCGCACAATCGGTAAAGAAAAATTCTATAACCTGCTTTGTCTTTGCATAGAAGAAGTAATTTCCAATTCCGTAAAAGCAAACATTAAGCGAGCCTACTTTCTTTCAAATAATCTGGACATCTCTAACCCAAGCGATTACGAAAAAGGAATGAAAAATTTTAAAGAAGCCGGAATGGGAAAAGTAAAAGACCCAAATCTCGTAAAAAAAGTAAACAGTCTTGGGCTATATGTAAAAATGATATTCAAACTTCAGGATAACACTTTTTACATTACGACCCACAACAATTCCGTAATATCAAAGGAAGAGCTCGAACGAATCAACAAAAAGCTTAGCCTTTCACAAAATCAGACACCGGAACAAATGTTTCTGACTTCAATAGATACAACAGAAGGAGCCGGGCTTGGCATCATTATGATAAAAAAAATCCTAAGCCAGATCAGCTCCGCACCAGACTGTTTTTCAATCAGAGCAACAAATACAGAAACCATTACAGAATTAAAAATAACACGAGATTAAAAATGAAAAATCTCATAAAAAAGCACCTCGCCTTACCACTCACGATTTTCATCTGTACTACAGTTTTCGCAAACTCAAATTACACATTGTCTGTTACACCGCACACAGGAGTCACCTTTACACAGGTAGACGAGATTCTTTATGATTCAAACGGAAAACAATGCAGCCTTTTGGAATGGGAACAAAACCCTGTAATAGATGCAGGCATTTCTTTAGACTTTCTTAAAAACAGATTTTTAATTTCCACAGATTTTGAACTTTCCTTTTTAGCAGGAGATTCAAAAATGACAGACACAGACTGGAATAATGGAGAAAAATACAGCGTAACCGTACACCCTCTGAATGCCACAAAAAATATTGATACAAGCGTAAAGTTCGCATATCAATTCAATTCAGCAAAAAGTAAATGGCTTACAGTACAGCCAAAACTTCAACTCGAATACCAGTACATAGATTTTGATGCAGGAAACGGTAAAGGAGTTCGAAACGACCGCAATATAAAAGTATACGGAGTAAACCTGACACGACATTCATTTTTTGTTTTTACAGGCCTAAAGGGAATTGCAGAAATAGGAAACAGATTCAATATAGCAGCAGAGTTTCTTCTGGCACCATATACGTATCAGTATGAAAAAGATTTTCACAAGGGTGTAAAAAATCCGTTTACTTCGATAGAACTTCAAAACGGATACTTTTCAAAGTTCAAGGCGGGACTAACAGCAGGAATAAAGCTGAATGAAAAATTGGCAGTAAACATTTTTTCCCAAGTCCTGTTTGGCACCAAAGACAAGGGAGACTTTTATTCAAATTACTACACAGAAAAAATTACAAAATTCGAAGACCAGCAAAGCGGCACAAACATTTTTGCGTTTAAGTGCGGAGTTAGTACAAGTTATTTAATATTCTGATGTTTCTTAGCGTTTATATTTTTATGACTGAAGAATAAAATGCAGGCTACATTCATTGCAATAAACAAGAAAGAAAAAACAGCCTCAGGAGTTACAGAAATACTTGATTTAAGCAAAAGAACAGAATTAATCAGCCCAACACTAAAAACACTAGACAATAAGAGAATAATACTTTTATGATTCATAACGCTCTCCATTTTTTATAATATAGTTATATTTTAGTGGTTTTGATAATTTAAATCAACATTGATATAGAATATTTTGTTTATGAGGGAAGAGCCCTTCCCTACGCGCCCACTTCGTTGGTCGCTACCCTTCCAGCGGGGGCCCCCCCGCAACGCCCCCAAGCAAACAACAAGCAAATAAGAAATCCTATAGAAATAATTAAAGGTCCTTTATATAGTGTGTATTTTTCTCAATCAGCCCTAGAAATAACACTAGAGGCTTAATTTCAAAACACTACAAGCAAATAACGAGCAAGTTACGAGCAAGTTAGATTATGCCCACGCTGGAATATATTTCATATGTTTCGGAGCTGTATTTTCATCAAACAATTTAATTAAACCTATTGAAACTGCTTCTTTTATGAGTCTAGAAATCTGTGCAGAAGCAGTATCTCCAAGTCCAAACCTCTGGCGTAAAGAACTGTTTGTTAATCCTTCATGCGTAAGATATTTTATACAAGCATGAAGATAACAAGACCAGAGCTTTTCTTCATGAGGAATACTTGCAAAAGGAAGTCCAGAAAATAAAGTGACTTTTGTATTCTCTTCATATAAAACAATTTTTGGCGCCGGTAATTGCATTATTTCACATTCTAAAGCAATTCTGTCCCAACCAGATCCAAGTTCCTCACACATCTTTAGACGTCGCATCAATGAAGAAAGAATTTCGTTTCTTGATTTAGGTGGATTATCTATAAAGCGATTTATATCAATAAGCGGTAATCCTGGATTAGTTACTTCAATTCGCGACTGAAAAATTTCAACCAACGGACTAGAACCAGAAACTGTAAAATCCTGATGAATTAAAGCATTAGCAATAATCTCACGAAGAGCAATCATAGGATACTTTGTTACAGTCTTACGTATACTTTCGGTAATCACTTCTTCTGACGGTAAAAGAGCTTCCAGAAAGCCCATCAAACCTTCGAAACCAACTGCATAACCTTTTGTACCGTTGTATTCTTTTAATATCTTAAGTTTTGTATCATCTTCATATTGAACTACACGAATTGCCTTTCGGGCTACAGTTGGAAAATCTGCAATACGCTTTGCAAAAAGAATCGCACCAAGATTAGTAATCGAAAAAAGCCCATTATCTTGCTTTATCACAATTTCATCTTCCAAAAGATAATGCAAAATACCATCTTGATTTGACGGTAAGGTTATACTCTGTAAATCAAAATAAACAGAAAAATCTAAAAATTTAAAAATGTCCTCTTTCGATAAATCTGTTTTTGCTGCAAGTTTTTCAAAGTTTGTAAGTCTAAGCTTATCCCATAGTTGTGCTTCCATAGTAGGAAAATCACGCAAAGGTTTTGTATTACTACCAGAACGAATATAAGTATTCTTCTTGAAAGTAACAGGAGTACCAAAAGCCTTTTTGATAATCAAAATAACAATTCGCTTTCCATCTATATCAATATCAAAGAATTCAAAGTCTGCGTTTTTAGATAAAAGTGTTCTTAACCAGGTACCTATTTCCTGATTCCCTATTAATTTTGAATACTGATTATACTTTGTACCAAGAATATCATGAGTTTCGTTGTTAATGCCCCACACCATATAAGCTTTATCTTTACCTTTATAAGCAGCAGAATTAGCTAAAGCACTAATATCTTCTCCGATCATTTCAGGATCAAAATTATTGTGTTTAAATTCTAGCCATTCAGTTTCATTTGGAAGAGAAATTAGTTCATTGATTAGTAGAGATAAGTTTTGCATGTTTTTATTATATAGTATATCCATAAAAGAGTCTTTTAGCAATTTTTCATTTCTCAAAAGATTTTTGGATTTTTCTAATAACTCTATCATAAACCACCTTTACTGCCATTTATACTTCAAGAAAAAAAATAACTTAAATTTCTATCTATATGGACATCTTTTATTCTAATCTCATATTATTCAAAAAATCATAAACTATAGAAAAAAAAGTTAAAAAAAATAGACAGCCGAACACTTTTTTCCAAAAAAGCTTATGCAATTTGGATATAAAATGTCCGACTGCCTATTTCTAGACATATCATTGTTTGTTATATTTTATCTTTGAAGTTACTACAACCTCACCCCATTCCCCATCAACAGCTCCCTGGCCGAATCCACACTATCCACCCCATGCAAATTCTTAATCGGTGCAAACTCCTTTTCCCTTGCAACCTCATAAGCCAAGTTATTGTCCATCATGTGAATCATATCCAGAACAAGAAGTTCAAACTTGTAGCCGTTTGGTTCAGTTGGATTTATCAACTCGCCGTTTTCATCTATATATGGAATCTTCTTTTCAACAACGTGAACGGTCAGCTGGTTGTTTACAATTTCTTCGAGTTTATCGAGGGCAAAAAGATAGTTGAGGATTACGCCATATTTGTATTCCAGGCTGCCGTCGGAAGCTCGGGCTTCGGCCATTTCTTTTGACATTTCGTAATATTCAACAATCGAAGGTTTGCCATCTTCCAGACATAAGAGGCCCATTTTTTCGTGAGGTTCAACCTTCTGCACAACTTTTGAAGCACTCTGATAGTTGCCAAGAATAGTTGCACCAATAAAAGCAGGATCTGCAATGCGCTGCAAAACGTTATCAACAGCAAAAATGTTTATCCATTTAATATTCTTCTGATGCAAATCTTTATCAAGACCGGCCTTTACCATAGAAGAGAACCAGCCACCATTTCCGTTTGGAGAAGTTGCAAGGCGACCTTTTTCTTCCAAAAGAAGTTTTCCATTGTAATCAACAGCACAAGCCATATCCTGAATAAAAAACTTTATATAATTTTTGTCGTAACCAAAGTAATTATGTTCAGCAAAAAACTTCTGGGTAACCTCATCATTTTTTTCGCTAGTCATAATGTAGAGCGGAACATAAACACCGCATTGCTTTACAACATCCATCAAATTATTGATAAGACATTCAAAAATAAACAACTCGTGAGTCAGCCCAACATTAAAACAGCCCTTTGGAAGATCAAAACCAAGCCGAGTTCCCATACCACCAGCAAGAAGAACCGCTGCAACTTCACCTTTCTTAATCGCAGCAATACCAGTTTCCAGATACTTATCTTTATTCTGTTCAATTTCAGTAATAGAAACAGCAGGTGGAACAGAAAACATTCCTCTCACCGCTGAAGTATTCTGACCAATCATTTTTATGTCAGACCAGTTGATATTTTCGATCTGCTTAAGAAATTCAGCCTTCTTTGAATCAGAAAGAGAATCAAAATCTTTTAATATGTGCTGCTGATTGTTTTCAGCAAGGATTTTTTCTGCGTCTTGTTTTGTAAACATTTGTAAGTTCCTTTTATTATTTTTTTTGAGGGAAGAGCCCTTCCCTACGACCGCACGTCGTTGCGTCCTACCCTTCCATCGGGGGACACCCCCGCAACGCCCCCGTAAAATTCTTTTTCAACTTTTTAATTGAACTTTCAATTTGATTCATAGATTTATTAATATAATTTAGTTTTTGACTGTAATCAAAAATCTCCCGTTCCGTAATGCACGACATCGTAAGTATTACTGCTTTTCGATTTTTATCGTGAGCATCAACTGCTTTACAAAATAAATAAATTGCTTGTATAGCTGAAAAAGATTCTTGTAAAAGTAAACAAATTTGTTCTAGTGACGAATTTAATAAATGCTTTCTAAATTCATCTGCTGATATTTCATCAAAATCCTCAGAAGCACTTCTTATTAAATCATCATCTAACTCTTTACTTTTAGAATGAACAAAAAGATTTCGTTGTTTTAATAAAGCTTGAATTCTATTGTACAGTTCACTAGATTTATCAAAAGTATCTTCCCAGACAATTGAATAAATTGTTTCTATTTTTTGTATAACTGTTAGTTTATCAAAAGTTGTGTAATAAAAATTATCAGATAGACATACAGCCAAATAATCATTTATAAATGCTTCTAATGTCATAGCGGAAAAAACTATCATTATATGATAATCATTGATTAATTCTTCTTCACACTTGTCCACATTCTCATAATTATTCAAATCTAATTTTGAAGCTGCGTTAAGATTCTTCATAAATAAATTATAAACAATAGAAAAATAACTAGAGTCTTTATTATTGATTCGTTTATAAAAAACTGGGTAATTGTGTAACATTTACAAGATTTTATAAGAAATTATTTTAAAAATTAGAATATTCGAAGATAACTTTCTATAACTTATCAATTATTTCTTTTATTACATCTAGATTGAACTCTTCATATACAGAATTAGATCGAACATTATTTTTATCTGTATTCTTAGGATTGGGAATCACAAAAGAATTTTTGTATAACCATTTTACATTTCGAGCAATAGTTGCAATATCTGGTACAACTATACACTCAAAATCAGTAATAATACCAATCGCTCGTACTGTAATATCTGAACCAATATTACAATTTTTTATATAGATAATATCCCCAGCCTTCATTGATCGAATCATATTATGCCCAGAAGTATTATCTTTATATTCCCATCCAATGCCTATACAATTATTTTGGATAAACTCATCAAATACATCAAAACCGCCATAATTGGCTCCAAACGCAAAAACAGCCATCTTTCTTTTATCTCCCTAAAACAATTCTTTAGAAAAAATCTATTTATGATAGTTTACAACTACATCCTTCCATCCAAAAATTTACCAGTTTCTTTGTGGTTGAAGTTTGGAATCATGTAGTTGAATAAGTCTATGAGTTCACCGCGAGACCACTCACCTTTTTGTTTGCAAGCAGCTATTGTTTTTGTGAAGTATTCAAGTTTTGTTTCATCATAGTCTACCGGATTCTTGATGATACCGAGAGAATCAAACTTATTCATTACCAAAATTTCTTTGTCTGTGTAGAACTCTTCAAAGTCTTTTTCACCAGTTGTATCACTCTTAAAGAAATATACAGGGTACTGATGTTTTGCTTTGAGTTCATTTACTCGGCTTCTTGCTTCATCTTCAGTTGCACACTGTACTGGTTCATAACCAAGATTACGAAGATATTTTTCTGCGATGCTGCTGAATGTTACAAGATTCAAATCGTGGTCAAGTTTTGGGAAGAAAACATCACGGTTTTCACCAAGAAGACAGCTCATTACACAAAGTTGACCAGCTTCTTTTGGAGTTACAAAATAACGGCGAACATCGTTAGGAGCACTCAACGGCTGATTCTTGTCTAATCGGCGATTAAATCCATAAAGTAAACTACCGTCACTAAATGCAACATTTGCAAAACGAGCTGTACTCACAGGCATTTCGACAGAACGACGATTAAGGAAGAATTCCATAATACGTTTTGATGCACCCATCATATTAACAGGGTTAGCAGCCTTATCTGTTGATACACAGAAATACTTTTTAGCACCACATTCTTTTGCCATAAGCATTGTACTATCAGTATTAAAGATGTTTGTATCAATCATGCGCATGAGAGTGTAAGGATCTTTTTCGCTTCTTACATGCTTAAGCGCGCTTGTATTAAATACATAGTCATAGCCGCCAATGCGTTTTTTCTGTTCATTAATGAACGCACGGAAAATTTCACTTCCACAATCCAATGCAAAAGTTGCAAACTCACCATCACCATAACCAACACTTGAACGAATATCACGTACAAGTTCAACCATATTGTTTTCGCTAATGTCAACAACGTGCAGTACCTTTGGATTACGTGCAAAAAGTTCACGACAGATGGCAGAACCAATTGTTCCTGCTCCTCCAATTACAAGGAAGCGCGAATTACGAATAGTTTCAGTCAAATATGTTTCATTTACTGAGATGTCATTTTCAAATAAAGGCGCAGTGCGACCAATTAAAGGTAAAATATTATCTTGCATAATTATATCCTCATTATTTAAATATATTTTTCAAGTTCCTCAGGAACCGGTGGTAAATCTTTAAAAGTTGTTCTCCATTTCTTTGAATCGGGATGAATTACTGCCTCTATAGTCATAAATATTAATTTGAAATACAAAAAAATATTTTTATGATCTTCATACCAACATTCAAGTTTGATTTTATATGGATCAATAACTTCTGCATGAAATTTATTTTTGTCTTCAAAATTTTGTAGGATTTCTTCTTCATTTCGAAAAACAACAGACCCTATTCCTGAAAGTCCAGGACGGGCATTATATAATTTTTGTTTTGCATCTTCTGTAAATAAATCATAATGTTTTTTTACAGTAGGTCTAAAACCTATAACACTCATCTGACCTACAAAGATATTAAGTAACTGTGGAAGTTCATTTATTTTTGTCTTTCTTAGAAACTTTCCCATAGGTAAGATTCTTGGATCATTTTCTGCAGTAAAAAGACCACCTGCCATGTTTGGCGAATTTCTAAGCATAGTTGCAAATTTTAAAACTTTAAACTCCTTACCATGTCTTCCTATTCTGGTCTGCCCATAGAAAATATCATGTTCACCAGTTAGTTTAAGACCTATCATAATTGGTATCATAAAAGGTAAAAGAATAATAATTGCAATTCCACTAAATAAAATATCAAAAAAACGTGTCATAAATTTTCCTTATTATAAAAAATATACTACCTTATTTCAAAGTTTGAAAGGACATCTGTCGGATTAAATCCAAGTTCTCTTTTAATTTTTTCATTAGAGAAAGTTAATGATTTTACAATTTTTTCCAATCTTGCAGAATTAATAGGAGCTTTCTTTCCAAGCATGTTTCCAACATGTGCTAGACAATTTGCAAACCAATATGGAATGTTCAACGGAGGATGTTTTTTATTCAATTGTTTTGAAATCAAAACCTCTAATTCATGAAAAGATGGGTAAGAATTATCACAAATATTAAAGATTCCTCCTTTATTTTCGCACAGCGGAATAACTTTTGCTAAATCACATGCCATCATAACACTTTTGCGACTTTTTCCACCTGCAATCGAAAGATATTTTCCTGTCGAAATTCCATTTATCATAGCCCCAAGATTTCCAGGTGGGTTTTTCCCAGCAATTAAAGAAGGTCTTAAAATTGTTAAAATAACATTATTTTCTGCACACCAATTTTGTAAAAATTGTTCTGCCATGATTTTACTTTTAGCATAAGGACTATCTCCATTAAGAGGATGATCTTCTGTAATCATATCCCCGATATCACACCCATATACAGCGACAGTACTTATAAAAATAAATGATTTAGGTAAACCAACTTTTTCTAATGCAGCACAAATTTTTTTAGTACCCTCATAATTTATGTCATAAAAAAGCTTAATTTCTTCTTCTGTTTTAGGAATAACATGAGCTTTTCCTGCAGCATGAAGAACTATATCATAAGTTTTATTTAGAACTATAGAATCATTTACTAAATTTACATTATAGTCTGATTTTTCATCAAAAGCTAAAGTTTCAACTTCATAGGCTTCTTTTAATAAAGATAAAACATTAGCACCAAGAAAACCAGTTGCTCCTGTAAATAAAAGAGTCTTCATTATATCTCCTTTCTTGTATATTTCATTTTACGTAAAATACCAAAATATAAATTTTCAAATACATGAAACGATGCATTCAATATAGAAAATCCCTCGGATATTCTGTATAGTCGATAATAGTGCTTTAACATTTTGAATTTTGATACATGAGAAATAGAATTCTTTCGCCCCACACGATAACTTGCTAAACACTCATCTAGAAGATAACAGTTAGATTTTTTTATTATCTTTAACCATAAAGCATGATCATTTCTTTTGAAAATATTTTCCGGGATACATAAATTTTGGATAACACTTTTTTTATACATGACAGTTAGACATCCTAAATAATTTGTTCTAAATAACATTTTCTTTGTTACACATGAAGGCCCATATATTTGTTTACCAAGATAATGATTTTTATCATCAATCAAATTATAAATACAATAAGAAAAGCCTATATCTTTTTTTATCATAAAATCTAATTGCTTGTCTAACTTATTGAAAGCCCAAATATCATCTGAATCTAAAAATGCCACATATTGTCCCTTTGAATTTTGAATCCCTTTATTTCTAGAAACAGCAGCTCCGCAATTTTTTTCATTTCGAAAAACCTTTATGCGACAATCTTTTTCAGAATATTCTTTTGCAAGCTCATAAGTTCCATCTGTTGAACAATCATCTACGATTAACAACTCCCAATTAGAGTAAGATTGAGCAAGAACAGAATCTATCGTTTGAGAGATAAACTCTTTACAATTATAAGAAGGTGAAATAATTGATACTAAATAATTACACATGAAATTTTCTTCTCTTTATGATATAAATATTTGATATTTATACTAATTTGTTTCTAAAAACTCCAATTACTCTAGAAAAAAGAATGTTTTAAGTTATTAGCAAATAGTATAAAATTATATATTATGATTTATTATATATAAAATATTTATGAAATCTTATATACTATGAAAATATTTAAAATACAATTGTTAAAATCCTAACTCTTCAAGAATACATTTTATTACAGCATCCTCCGTAAACTTATTTGCATCTTGTAAACAGTTTTTCTTCATCTGGAAAATTTTTTCTTTATTAAGAATTGCATATTCTATCTTATTTTTTAATTCTTCAGGTTTTTCAAAATCATAAACAAGCCCATTATAGGAATCTGTAATTAGTTCATCGCACAAAATCCAGCGACGCGCAATTACAGGGAGCCCAGCACAAAAAGAATCGATTATTGTACCAGGCATACCTTCAGATTTCCAAAAAGTTGGAAATAAAAGACAATAATAGTCTTTCAAAACTGAAACACTTTGATCAGGCGCAATTACACCTTTATATTTACAATGTATAGAATTATTGATTAAATTAAAAAATCTTTGTTCATAAACTTTATCTATAGGACCATAAATATCTAGTTTTATATCAAGATTTGGATATTTTTTACAAATTTCCTCTATTGATAATACAGCATCTTCAATTCCTTTCTCAAAAATTACTCTGCTAAAAGTACAAAAATTGTATTTTGAAGTAAAATGTGAAATATTTATTTCTTCAATAGGTTTTATATTTTTATAATTAGGGATGAAAATAGCATTCTCTACTCCCATCTCAATTAATTGTTGTTTCATTAACTTTCCTTCAACCCAATTCGATGAAAAGTTATTTAAATAATTTCGTATTTTTGTATTTTCATGTATATCATTTATAATTGTTGAACCAATAACATAATGATAAATTTTTTTCTTCAAACATACTGACAAAAATGAAAACCATGGAAAAAGATATTTTCTGCCATTTGTTGATAACAATATGATAAAAGTTCTACAATACAAACTGTTTCTTATTAAAGAAAATATAAATCGAATTGGATTTTTTTTGGAATAATAAGTATCTACAATTTTTAATCCAATACCCTTTCTTTTTAATGAATCATAAAGAGTACGTGTCTTTACAGTTTGTCCATCATTAAACTTCTTTTTTCCTCCAAAATGTCCAACTATACATATTTTTTTCATAAAAACCCCTTTGCAGTAAAAATCTTATATCCATGAAGGTTTTAAATATATACAAATTTTTTTCTTAAGATTAGCATCTTTTATACTATATACAGGATTTATAAAGATAATAAATAGGACAAATGGTATGAATATAGAAACAAAATATCCACTTAATAGAAAAATATTTATTATTGTACCTGTCAAACAATAAGAACTGATAATTTTGCATGAAATAGAATAATTATCTATAATTACACCAAAGAAAAACAAAAAAATAAAAAGAATAATTGGAAAAATAAATAATCCTAGTATACCAATTTGAGAGAATGCCTCTGCAAAAAGCCCATTATTTGGAGACGGAACCACCCCATTAAAATAATTTTCATTAATTATTGTCAAATAACTTTGATCATATATACTTGGGAATAATTTACTTAAAACAAAAACACTTTGTGATAAAAACAGTTTATGATTATGTTGAAAGAAATCAAAAAACATTGTACTTATCCAGGCAGGAATATAAAACATTCTTCTAATTATAACAAAAAAAATAAATGTCGAATTTTTCCATAGCTTTTCCAAGAGTGCTATGAAAAATCCTAGATTTAATACAATTAGTATAAATATTTTGGGTTGTGTTTTTCTCAACTTTGGCATAATTAATCCAATCATATATGACAACAATAATTTAAACAAATACGATTTATCCATTGCTATCGAAAACAACAAAATATCTGTAATCGAAAGAACAACTATATAGAAGATTTTCTTTTTTTCAAATAAAAAAACTATAAGAAAAGGAATAACAATACCACCAAACGATTGTTTTATCCAAGCCATATAAATTGGTAGCTTCCCTGCTGCTTCAGCACGAACATCATAGACATCTGCTAAATTAAAAGATATAGATAGATGATTAAATTTATAAGTAAAAAGTAATACTATAAAAAATATAAATATAATGGATAAGAAAAAAAGACAATTCCCTTTTTTAAGTTTTATTGATAATTGCATGTTAAATTTTTTATTTCTAAAAAAAATATAGCATATAAAAATACATAACCAATATAAGACTTGAAAAATTATATATACTCCCTCAACATTACCTAAACCAAAATATGAAGTTATAGGTAAGAAACTTATGAAGAAGAAGAAAAACATTGAATAACCTAAAAAATTTTCTGTAAAAAAAATAATTAATAACCCCAAGAACAATAAATAAATTATCCAACCCAATACTAGTTTAAAACAATTAATATCAAGTCCATAAGATACACCTATAGTATAGTATTTTGGTAAGCATAAAATTACTAATACTTCATATAGAATTTTTAAAATAATTGATAATGAAAAAAAAAGAAACTGCTGTTTTAACTTAATTATTTTATTCATACAATTTTTATTTACTTAAGCCTCTTAAATATTAAATACATTTTCAAAATATAACTTTTAAAATGATATGGTTTCAATTTTTTATTTTCTTCCTTTGCTTTTTCTAAATCTTTATAATGAATTAATTTCCATATATACATATATTGATATATTGAATCAAGTTGTACATCAGATATTTTTAAATTAAATGTTTTACAAAAGTATTTTTGTACATCATGCGCAGATTTTATAAATTTAATTGACTTATCAATTGAATTAAAATGTGATGCAGATTCTTCAAGAACACGATAAACAGAGGTTATTTTTCTTATACAATGTATTCTTGAATGAATAGCGAAATACAAAAGCAAAGGATAATCGCCCATAGCGAAATAAAGATTATTGTTGTTCATAAACTCACGAAAATCTTTATATATACTACTTCGTATACAAATAGTTGCTGTTGGTATCTTATTCCCATGTATAATCAAATCCTCTGGAGTTTTTAAGCATTTACCTGATTTTTTCTTAGAAAATTTTCTGGCTTTATTAAAATATCTTTTTGAATATGTATAGCACAAACCATATTTAGGATTATTTTCTAAAAAACTGATTTGTTTTTGTAATTTATTTTTATCAATCCAAAAATCATCACCTTCACAAAAAGCAATATACTTTCCTTTTACAGCAGAATCAATAATTCGTGCAACCTCTCCTATTTTTTTTGAATATTGATTCTCTGTTTCATAAATCGGTTTTATAATTTTAGGAAATTTAGTTTCATACTCTCGAATGATTGTTGCAGTTTTATCTGTACTTGCATCATCATGTATAACAATTTCAAAAGGAAAATTCGTTTTTTGCATTAAAAAACCATCTATTGCTTGTTCAATAAATCTTTCATGATTATATGTTATACAACGAATAGATACTAATGGAACCTCTGTATTGTTAGATTTCCAATTTTTCATTACTTCTTCTTGCGTAATTTTTATCATCTATATATCCCTTAAAGTAGAAATATTGTTTATTCACTAATACATTCTAAGTAAAAAAAACTATACACTTATTAAATTTCAAACATAGATTTATTTGTTAACGTAACTTTTAGACCTATTCCTGCTTTATTCGCCCTTTTGTACATCCAATAAGCAAGTGCAGTATCCAAAAATGATAACCCCACTGAATTAAAATATATAAATTCAGAATCAGATACACGTCCTTTTTTTTGACCATTTATGATTTCATATAAATCACCATAAATTTCATTATCAGTAAGAAGCCCTTGTTGGTACATTTGACTAATAGTTTGTGTTCTATGTTTTACAGTTTCCCATTTATCACAAACTATTTTATCCGCTTTTTTGGCAACAGAAAAATCATCTTCAAGTCCAGCGACATGACAGTAAAATGCACCATCTGAAATCCATTCTGCTTTTAATATTTTCTCTTGACCACTTATAGCAGTCACAATTATATCACTATTAACAGAAGCTTTCTTAAAATCCGAATTACAAGAAATATAATTGACATCAGGATGAAACCTTTTCATCTGCTCAATAAATTTAAGTTCTGATTCGTGAGTTCTTGAAGCGACATAACAAATATCAAGACTAGGGTACATTGCCTTCATAGCAAGAAAATGACTTTTAGCCTGTTCTCCGGCTCCAATAAAACCAATTGAATGAGAGTTCTTTTTTGCAAGATATTTAGCAGCAACAGCTCCTACAGAAGCAGTTCTGATATTTGAACACATAGTCGTTGACATAAAAGCAATAGGAAATCCTGTTGTTAATTCTGATAAAATTGATACTGCCGAAAGATTTGGTTTATCGAATTTATGTGGATTTTGAGGAAAGACAGAGACCCATTTCACTCCGTAAACTTTATCATTTAACATTGCAGCAGGAAGACAATTTATTCTATCTTGTGTTTCTGCATCAAAAATGACTGAAATTTTATCTGGAAAAATTGTATTACCTTTGGAGTATTCCAAAAAAGCATTCTCAATTATTTGTGAAGCAGTCTTAAAATCCATACATCCAGCATCAATTAAATTTTGCTGAGTTAATATCAATACTTTATTTTCATAATTCATATTTTATACCTCAATTACCTTTGCATTGAAAACATTGTTTATAAGATTATGATTATCATAATTTAAAACGGTAAACTTTTTATAGAATTCTGTTACAGTCTCTATAATTTCATCTCTATTTTTACAAAGCAAATTCACTTCTGCAATACGTTGATTTACATCACCAGTTTTTTGTATTTCATCATCAATACTATGTCTGTATGAAACATTTTTAATTCCATGAATTTTTAAAATATCTTCGCTAGAGGTAATTGATTTTATTTTTCCAGCTGATAATGTAGGAAATAAATTTACTATATAATTTCCATTTAAATAAACTGTACTTTCATTAAGTTTGTTTAAGATAGAATAACATTTACCTGTTACTGCAAATTCTATCAAGGCCTTTGCAGTATCTATATTCATTAGATTTTTTAATACAACACTATAATCTGTTCCTGGAAAACGAAGTCCCGGATCATAAAATCTAACTGTATTTCCATCTATAAAACCTTGCATGAATACAGGTCCATTTTTAATCCCCAATTTTTTTATCATATCTATAACTCTATTATGAACACAACTTAGATACATTTTTGTATATTTAGAAGGAGAAACAGCAGCTAGACATAATTTTTCTAATCCATCTTCTTTATTTCCTTGATATTGATCTGCGGTTCTTAATAAATATGGTTTTCCATCAACGACAAAATAAGTTACTTGAAAATTATCATTATTACCTAAAAACTGTTCTATTAAAGCTTTTCCATCATTAGAAACTTCCGAAGCAATTTTTATTGCTTTTAATGTTTCTTCATATGAATTACAAACAAACTGTCCTCTAGAACCTCTACTATACGAAGGTTTTACATATACTGGGAATCTAACTTTTGGAGAGTGTGTCGAAAAATCATCTGCTACATACGAAGGAATTGTATCAACATTATTTTCAGTGCAAAATTTCTTAAATTTCTCCTTATTTGTAAGAATTTGAAATTGTTCATATGTTCCATAACAAGGAAGTTGTAATTTTTCACATATTTGTTGATAGTATCTTTGACAAAAATCAATATATCCAGTTATAACTCCACACACACCTTCTTTTTTGCATAAATCAACAATTTGATCTATTTCAGTTACATTAATATCAAAACTTTGATCAGATATTTGTTTTGCAGGCGAATTAGGTACATTATCTATTACGATAGTCTTATAACCTTGTTCATGTGCGGCTTCTACTAATTTCTTATGAAGAAATATTCCCCCTAGAATTAAAATCTTATTCATTTTCTTACCACCTTTAATATTCTTTCAACGTCCGCATCACTTAAATCTGCATACATCGGAAGACATAAAACTTGCTCTGCCAACTTTGTTGCGACAGGAAGCTTTTCAAGAGCCGAAGACTCCAGACCTCTATAAACAGGGAAGTTTGAAATAAGAGGATAAAAATAACGTCTAGCAAGAATGTTCTGACTCTTTAATTTATCATACAAAGCATCTCGGCTCATACCGTATTCTTTTTCAGCAATAAAAATTGGGAAGTATGAATAGTTATGACGTACGCCTTCTATATCATTTAAGAATCTAATGCCTGGAACATTCTTTAATGCTTCTCGATATAATTCTGCAACATGCTTTCTTTTTGCAATTGCTTCATCTACTTGTTTTAAGTTCAATAAACCATATGCTGCACGAATCTCATCCATTTTACTATTTATTCCAGGTGCTACAACTGTTGTTTCACCTGCAAAACCAAAATTTTTAAGATAATCAATTCTTTTTTTTGTGGCTTCATCACGACAAATCAATGCTCCACCTTCGACAGTGTTATATACCTTAGTAGCATGGAAACTTAACGTACTCATATCTCCATTTTCAAGAATTGATTTACCATTCACATTTACACCAAAGGCGTGTGCAGCATCGTAAATAACTTTTAAGCCATAAATATCTGCAATTTCCTGAATACGTTTTGTATTACAGGGAGTTCCATAAACATGAACTGGCATAATAGCAGTTGTTCTTGGAGTAATTGCAGCTTCAATTTTTTCTGGATCAATATTACCAGTTTCTTCTTCTACATCTACAAAAACCGGTTTTAGATTATTCCACCAGATAGAGTGTGTTGTAGCAACAAAACTGTATGGTGTTGTAATAACTTCACCTGTAATACGCATTGCCTGTAATGCAGTAATAAGTGGTAAGGTTCCATTTGTAAACAAAGAAATATAAGGAACACCAAGATATTCAGCCAAAGCTTTTTCTAATTCCTTATGATAATATCCATTATTAGTAAGCCATTTTCTCTGCCAGATATCTTCCAGCATTTTTTCAAATTCTTTTAAATCTGGTAATAATGGTGATGTTACTGTTATAGTATTATTTTCTGCCATTTTTCAATCCCCTTATTGTATTTATAAAATATGAATATGTTTCTATCTTAAAGATTTTACAAAGCAATATATATATTCCAATGCCAGATACAATCTGAAGCAATAATATACAAATTGATGTAATTGGAATCAAATTAATAAACCTTACACAAACAGCCATAACTATTGAACACAAAAACGATGGCATTAAATCTTTCCATTGTTCGAAATAAGTATAATTCATAAGTTTTTTATTTGGCCAGGCATTTACAAAAGATGCAATAAAAGCAGAAATGACTTGTCCTATTGCCATCGCATATATTCCTAACGGAATAGTTATTAAAATATTTAGAATAGTAATAATCTTTTTAATAATTTCAAGTTTCAAAAAAACATCGCTTCGACCTAGAGCATTAATTCCTGTAAGGTTTGCAGTATGAATAGGATAAATTGCATAACTTATACATGCCAACTGTAAAAATGGAACACAAGGAAGCCATTTATCTGTTAGTAAAACTTTTACAAGAGGTTCTGCAACTGCAGCTAGTCCAAACATACAAGGCATTAATAAAAATGCACTCATAGAAATCGAACGTCGAGTAAGTCTTTTTATTTCAGCAGGATTATCACTATTTGAAGAAAGAGTCGGCAACATAACACTTTGTATAGCACCATCAAGATTTGCTGCTATAACCTGTGGAAACTGATGTCCTCTATTAAAGTAACCTAAAGTTTCCTTATCATATATTCTTCCAACAATAAGATTATAAATGTTTCTAAAAATTGTATCTAATAAGCCTGAAACTAATAACTTCCAGCCAAAAGAAAACAAAGATTTTACTCTTTCAAAAGAAAAAATAAACTTTGGTCGCCATTTTACTGTAAACCAAAGAATTACGCAAATAAGAAAATCTCTTACAAGTTGCTGGAATACAAGTGCCCATACCCCAAAACCTTTATACGCAAGAATAATTCCTACAATACCAGACCCAATTACAGCCCCCATACTGCTGAAAAAGAATCTACGGAACTGCATGGTTTTAGAAACATAGGCATTTTGAACGCTATTAACTGCGCCAAAAAACAAAGTAAGTGATATTACTCTTAATAATTTAGTTAATAAATCAGACTGATAAAATTTTGCTACAAATGGAGATGCAAAAAATAATATAACATATAAAATACCAGCTACAAAAAAACTTAAATAAAAAATTGATGAAAAATCTAAATCATCAGAATCTTTCTTCTGTATTAAAGCCGTGTTGAATCCACTCTGAATAAAAACTGTAGCAATCTGAATAAATACAAGAAGAATTGCGATTACACCATAATCTTCTGGTGTAACAAGACGTGCTAATATAATAGAAAGAATAAATTGTATTCCCTGTACACCACCGCGTTCAAGAAATTTCCAGATTAAAGAGGAAATAACTTTATTCTTTGAAACTTTTTCCTGTTGTATTACAGAAGATTCTTTTTTATTTTCAATCATTTTTTACTTTTCCTTAGTTTTTGAAATTAAAAAAATTATATTCATATTTCTAAAAAAAAACTGCTAATTCTTCCTACTTAAACTTTGTTAAGTTTATACACTTTTCATCCATTCTATCCATTCTGAAAAATGGTTACAGGATTTACACAAATTATTAATACCTATCTTTTCAAGTACAGCGACTCCCGCAGACACTTTGTCATAATCAGGAATACAGCTAATTATTCTTTTTGAAGGTGCTGTAGCAATACCATCATTAATTAATTCAGGATTCTTCTTTTGTTCAATACATTCTTTTAGGGGCTTTATATTATACTCAAAATATTCATTCCCTAATATATCAATATTTGAAAATAATAATGCCTCAAATTCGTGTAATTGAATATATGGATGAAAAACTGCTAAATTAGGCAATTTCTCGAAATCAAGCATATTTTGTTCCAAACAAGCAACTTTTTTATATGGATCAGTAAACTTTTTTGCTTCTGAATAGCCAGGCGTATCAGATGGAATTGCATAGTAATCGAACATAGTTGTAACAAAAACATTAGGCTTATTTGTATGTAATAAATTCTGTTTTATAGTAATTCGAGCTTTCTCATAATTTGAAAGTCCACCTTTATGCATTTTTCCCTTTCGTTCATCAACTTTTGTAAGCACAGTGGTTGGAATAAGAATTTTTTTATTTTCAGAGAAATACGGACTTAAAACTTTGTTTACAAAATTTGTCTCGGACTGTCCTTCTGTTACAACATAAATTAACTTCACGGTTGACCTCCGAGAACATTCTTTTCCCATAACTCAGATATACTAAAGTCCTCAAGCCAGTTTTCTAATTCTTTTTCATCTAAATGCTTAAATGAGCTACACTTTCGAACTTTATTATACTCTGCAACAATAATCTGAGATGTTTCAAAATTATCAATTAAACGGGCAGATTGTGTTGCTACTATAATCTGCGCATGCAATGAAGCTGTCTTTATCATTGAGGCAAGAATATCAATTGCCTGAGGATGCAGTCCAAGTTCTGGCTCATCAATAACTATAACATTTGGTAGTAATTCTGGTGGTTGTAGAAAAAGAGTTGCCAATGCAATAAAGCGAATTGAACCATCCGAAAACTGTTCTGGACCAAAAGGATACTCAAAACCGTCTGTAGATTTCCATTGAAGCCGAATATATTCTTCATTAAGCATCTGAGGTTCAAGTATAAAATCTAAAAACTGAGGAATCACAAAACGGATTCTTTCAATTATTCGATTATAATATTTCCTATATTTTTCTTGATTTTTTAGCATATAAAGATACGCCGCAATATTTCCACCATCACTCATTAAAAATCGATTATTATCTATTTTAGATGTACCACGAATATAAGCTGTTGAAGACGTGTCATGAAACTGAAAAGCCCTACAATTTAATAAAATTCCACGAACAATTTTTTGACTTGAATACTTCAAATTTTCAGAAGTCAAATAACTTTCTTTTTGTCCACTTGCCAACTCAAATTTTCGTCCATTCCAAGTTATACTTTCTGAAAGAAAAATCAATGAATCTTGAATTGCTTTAGCAAGCGTAATTTCGTAGATATCGATGTTTGTATCATTTTTAAACTCTAGATTGGCATTTATAAGTTGTGTATTTTTAGAACCAAAGTGTAAAAAATTTTCAGCAGAACCATTTCTACCAACATATCCTTGAAATGCACCTGTCATCATATTATTGAGCATTTTGAAAAATGAAATTATATTACTTTTTCCAGCACCATTTGATCCAATAATTATATTTACATCAGAAAGTTCCAAATCAACAGCATCATTTTCAGTACCTATTGATTTATAACCGGAAATATTTATTTTATGCAATTTAGATTTATTACTCATACTATCTTCACATTATAAAAAAAATTATTAGCTAAAACAATATCAGATCTTAATCCCTACCCATCAAATCGCGGGTATAAATCTTATCAGCTACATCAGCTAAATCTTCTGACTTACGATTTGCGATAATTACATCACACTCACTTTTAAACTTAGCTAAATCAGTTTCAACTTTAGAATTAAAGAAAGATTCCTCATGCAAAGTTGGCTCGTAAACAACAACTTCAATCCCCTTTGCTTTAATGCGCTTCATAACTCCCTGAATTGCACTGGCACGGAAATTGTCGCTGTTTGACTTCATTGTAAGACGATAGATTCCAACCTTTTTGGGATTTTTATCTATAATCATTTGTGCAATATGATCTTTACGGGTTGTATTTGACTGAACGATTGCACTTATAAGATTCTGTGGTACATCATTATAATTTGCCAGCAGCTGCTTTGTATCCTTTGGCAAACAGTAACCACCATAGCCAAAGCTTGGATTATTATAAAAGTCTCCGATACGAGGATCCAGAGAAACTCCTTTGATAATGCTTCCGGTATCAAGTCCCTTAATTTCGGCATAGGTATCGAGCTCATTAAAATAACTTACACGCAAGGCCAGATATGTATTTGCAAAAAGTTTTACGGCTTCGGCTTCGGTAAAGCCCATGTAAAGGGTTGGAATATTCTGCTTGATTGCGCCCTGCTGCAAAAGTTCTGCAAAGGTATGTGCGGCATCTACCAGACGTGAGTCTTGCAGGTCTGTTCCTACAACTATACGGCTTGGATAAAGATTATCGTAAAGTGCCTTACTTTCGCGAAGGAACTCTGGTGCAAAAATAATATTCTTTGTATTGTATTTCTGGCGCACTGATTTTGTGTAGCCTACTGGAATTGTTGATTTGATAATCATTATTGCATCCGGATTTACCTCCAGCACCAGTTCGATTACCTGTTCAACATATTTTGTATCGAAAAAGTTTAATTTTGGGTCGTAGTTTGTTGGGGTTGCAATGATGATTAAATCTGCATCTTTGTAAGCCGCACGACCATCTGTTGTTGCTACAAGTTTAAGAGGCTTTGTTGCAAGAAACTCTTCTATTTCTTTATCTTGAATTGGAGACTTTTTATTATTTATAAGGTCCACTTTTTCCGGAACAACATCTACTGCCACAACATCATTATGCTGTGCGAGTAATGTTGCTAAAGAAAGACCTACGTAACCAGTACCGGCTACGGCAATTTTGTTGATTTTCATATTTATGTCCTATATTTATAATTTCTTCAATTCTGAGAAGCACTCTTGTATTTTTTCGTAGTTTTCCCAATCAATATTTTTGAGAATGTTTTGTCGTTCAGTAAACTGTTCTGCAGAAGTCCTAACAGAAAAATAAACATCCATTTTTGCTTTTGTTTTATCTCTTCTGTGTTTCAAATATCTTTCTTCACAATCTACTGTTTCTACAAAATTATTTCCTTTTTCTATTATTGTTTTATCATAATCATCTTTTTCTGCTATTGCATTCAAAAGGAACGTTTCTATTGCGCCATGTTCTTCAAATGGTATTAAAAGAAGTAATACTTTTACAGATATCTCCTCTAAAAGGCTGTTGTACATTTTTATCAACTGCCATTTTCTATTTTCAAGTTTTACATCTTTTTTAATAGAATATTTTTCCAATACACTATTAATGTCACTTTGAATTTGATTATTCTCTTTCTCATCATCATTATCTGAAATAATAACGATTTTAGAAAATGTTTCATCTTTATTGGATGCAAAAGAATTTTTTTTAAGAAATGAATCTAATCTCTTTGATATTTGTGTGCATCCACCCGAAGAAAGAACTGTTAAGATGTTATTTCGTTTTTTTAATTCCCTGGCCTTTATTTTATTTTTATCATCTCTAAAGGAACTCTCACGATAATCATTCCAAGCACAAACTTTACGCATATAATATTGAATAAATGTAAAATCTGTGGGGCCTTCGGTAATTATTGCAGAATTCATTAACGTAACTCCAGATTAAAAACATTGCTTGCTTCTAAGGCTTCTTTTGCAGTAAGTCTGCGAGCAACTGTATTTTTTTTATTATATAAGGTATATAGCGAAATATCTTCTTTTTGCTTACCAGATATATTTAAAACAGTTTTTAATGCTTCTATACTATGAGTTGTCATAAAAAGCTGAACATTCAATTTCTTACATGTATTGATTACCCAATATATTACATCAGCCATTGCAGATGTATGAATTGCAGTCTCAAATTCATCTAATAACAGGATTCCATCTTTTGCAGCAACTACAGCTGACATAAGCAATACTGCTTTTTTCATACCATCACCATACATATTTAATGGTAATGCTTTATTCTTATTTCTTGATAAAATACTGTAATAAACACTTCCAGACATTGGAATTATTCCAGATTCACTTGTTATTGCACTTGCATTTATACTAACTATATCTGGATCAAAATCCTTTAATACATTCAACATATCATCATATAATTTGGGATTATTCAGTATTTCATCTAGATATATTAAATTGTCAGCATGTTTAGTTGGTGAAATATAAATTATTGGTGAATGAATCGCATATGACGCATCTTCTTTTACTCTTGTATGTCTTGTAAATTCATTAATTTCATATTTACACTTCTTATCATCTGCAGAAATCTCAATAGCTGCAGACTGGACTTCAACTTCCATTACATTATCAGTTTCACTTCGGTATCCAGAATTTCTCATTTCTTTTTTTATCTGATTTTGCGAAAGCAATTTTGTAGAAAATTCCGAAGAAACTAATACAATATGATTCTGATTATTTTTATCAATAACTTCATATGAAATTAATTTACTGTTTGAATTTACATTAAACAAATCAGAAAAAGTTTCAAAATCTGTAAGCGTTCTGAAAATATTACCACGCCTACCATTTGAAAGCCATGTAGAAAGACTAAGAGGAGATTTTAATGTTCGCAAAATTTCCAAAACACTAGTTTTTCCAGTATTGTTTTCACCTGTAAAAATATTTACCATAGAAAAATTATTTAACTGGAGATTTTGAATTCCGCGATATGTTTGTATGTTTAATGAGTTTATATGATTCATTTTAATTTAAGTATAAGAGATAAAGGTAAAAAAAACAATAAATTACAATTTTATCAAGAAAGCCCACTACTCCCATTGGCATGCTTACTGAGTTGAACAAAATTCAGCAGATACCCCTCACAGAAAACGCTGCGCACGGGAATTCGGACCGCAAGGATGGCTGCACCTCTATCAGGCATTGACAGCTGCTTGTGGTTGATGTGGGTGATATTAAAGGGTTTGAGCATCTGTGTAGCACAAGTCTACACGTTTGCTGCCTCCCAAAATATCTATTTCTACGGTGACTCGCTGACAGCGTTTGTTCACTCGTATGATTTTTCCTTCGAAGCCAAGTAAAGGACCTTCTACGATTTTTATACGCTGATTTTCATCAAAGCGGGCACGGGAGATTCCCATTACTTCACCATTGGTTCTGAAGGTGGAATAATAAGTAAGGTCGCTGCCTTCTAATTTTTGTGGTGCTGAATTGTCTGCCAGAAAATGATAGAAACCATTTACTTTCTTGAGGGCCTCGATTGTTGAGCGCTCAAGATTTTGTGTTTCCATAAATACATAGCCGGGAAAAAGAGCTTCTGTAAAAGTTGCTCCGTTTCGTGCTTTCATCTCTTTTTTTAAAAAAAAGAACTTTGAACCTTCGCCCTCTTTTGAAAGCAATTGGGTTGCAGAGTCCCTGAACTTTTCCTCGCTACCGGTCTTTACCATTATGCAATAGCATTCCACAATGTCTCTCCGTGCAGTCCTCGCCACAAGCTGCAAAACCCGGGCCGGAAATCTACATCGTCGTAGTTATTTATATTTTAGTACTTATGGGATTTATAATCAAGTAAGTTGGGGGAATTTTGTGCGGTAGGCTATGGAGCTGCGCCGAAGGCGGCCACTGGACTGAACGGAGTTTGCGAAGCAAACGGAGTGAGGGAAGCGGCTGGAGCGATAGCGGAACTGCGGAACAGCCGACCCACGCGGCGTAGCCGCGGGGGGACCGCCCAGATTATTTTACAGTTTTACCAAGCAGTTTTCACATTATACTGAGGATTAAGTTTTCCAATACTTTGCTTTATTGCTATTTCCCATAACGATACTATACTAAGACTCAAATCCTTTTCTGTAGTAACAATACGTTTTGCTTCAGAGGATAATTCTGCAGGCTTACAAAGAAAATAAATCAGGATATTTGTATCAAGAATATATTTCACATATACTCCTTAAAACAATCTGGAGTTTCATCAAAATCAGGGGCAATGTAAAAACCTTCTTCGTAACCGCCTAATTCTCTTGTAAAAGGTTCTGTTTGCTCATCTGTCTTATCAGAAATCAATTTCTTTACCTTTTCGAAAATCTTTTTGAGTTCTGGCAAAGGAAGATTATCAAGTTCTGAATTAAAATAATTATATGCAAAATCAGACATGTTGCCACCTCCTCGACAATTGTTACTTATAATATAACATTATTTAGGGAAAATTGCATTCTTTTTTTGAATCATTTAAATGCGGTAGGCTATGGAGCAGCGCCGAAGGCGGCCACTGGACTGAACGGAGTTTGCGAAGCAAACGGAGTGAGGGAAGCGGCTGGAGCAAAAGCGGAACTGCGAAACAGCCGACCTAGGGAGCGACGGCTGTAAGCCGGCAAAATGCTCCAGTGGAGCATTTTGAGTGAGTCTCCGAGCAGCTGTGCTGCGAAGGCCAGGCAGGCACGAAGTGGCTGCCTGGGGGACCGCCCGAAATATTAAAAAAAATTCAAAAAATCCACTTTGAGTTATTGACACAAAAGCGCATTTCATATATATTCTAATACATCAACGCCGCAGTAGCTCAGTTGGTAGAGCGCCGGACTGAAAATCCGTATGTCGTTGGTTCGATTCCAACCTGTGGCACTTGGCTTCTAACGCAAGTTAGAAGCCATTTTTTTTTGTCTAAATACTTGTTTTACATGGATTTAGCAAAGCCATTTGTCTTTACTTTTTATTGGTTAAGCAACCCTTTTTAGAGAAACTGGGAACTTAAAAATTCAAAGTTTAGGCAGGGATAACACCAAACTTAACATGAAACTTAACAAAGAACCTAACAAGAGTTTTTTGTTTTGTGTTTATCTGGTGCATTTTCTTGCCTTATACGAGGAGTTTTTATGCGCCCGTTTTACATTATCAAGAACAAGTATGGATTTTATTCTGTTAGTTTTGTAAATCAGACGACTGGAAAACGTACTGCTTGGAAGAGTACGCATACTTCTGACTACAGTGAAGCTATGCTGATTGCTTCTACCTGGTACAAGGATGGTTCACCTTCTGAACAAGCCCGGACTGCTCTAAGGATTTCCAAGCAGGAAAACAAGTCTTCTGGTATTGATGTTGAAAAACTGATTGCCAGACTTTCTGATTCTGAAGCAAAGCTTTTATATATTGAACTTGCTGCAAAGTTTGGTGCCTCAATACCTGTCTTAAATACTACTCCTACTCCGGTAGTAGAATCTGCACCTATAAATAAATTGCCTGTAGAAGAGCCAGCACCTAAGAAAAAGGTTGTTGTGGTTCATAAGAAAAATGCCCTTGCAGATTCCGGACTGTTGCCTGAAGATGTGGCTCAGAAAGTTTATGAGCCTTTGAATCCTGACTGCACGATTAAGCTTTGTGAATTTCTTCGTAACTTCTGGACTCCTGAGAAGTCTGAATATATTCAGAATAAGCGTGCGCATAAGAAGTCTATTGGCGATTACCACTGTAAAGAAATGCGCGGTATGGTGGACCGTTACTGGCTGCCGTTCTTTGGTGAAGAGTTTACTGTTGGTGAACTTTCGGAACAGTACCTTGAAGACTTTCTGCAGGAGCTTGCAAACTTCCGTGGTCTTAAAGGTGCGACTATAAACCATGCCCGCACTTGTGGCGCGACCGGATTGAAGTGGCTTAAGAATAAAGGCGTTATACGTTCTAACCCGATGGCAAATGTTGAGGCCTTTTCTAAGAGTGACGCGACTGCACGCGGTATTCCAAGCGAGAAAGAAATTAAACAGTTGTACGAGCTTGATTGGGATAACGAGGTTATGTACCTAGCATTTAATTTGTCTGCCTTTAGCGGCTTGAGACCTGGTGAGGTTT